>Ga0172382_10009425_pt1 | contig 13332 bp, 11 predicted proteins | sample Leawel138RmetaG_FD_122245 | JGI IMG/M metagenome (GOLD analysis project Ga0172382, IMG submission 122245) | Leachate microbial communities from a municipal landfill in Southern Ontario, Canada - Leachate well 138R metaG | ecosystem: Engineered > Solid waste > Landfill > Unclassified | place...
CAGGCAGGCCGCCTTCACCGCGACCCTGGCGAGCACGTTGATCTCCTTTCTGTTTCTGCTGGTTCAGGCACCCGGACACTGGTCTGCCCCGTTCGCTCTTATGGTATCCGTGATCGGACTGGCCGCTACCGGTATGAGTCGAGTGGGAAACACCACTCGCCGCTCTTACGCGGTCATGCTCTTGCTGTCGGCTTTCTCGACGTCTTATCTACTGCTGCCCTCTGGCTGGATCCTGGCCGGGCCCTGGTGGGCAAGCGTGATTCTGGTCTGGTTCGAGGTTCGCCGGCGCAGCCTGAAGACGGCCCGAGTGTTCGCGTTGTATATGGGGGCGAGCAGTTTGCTGGTCGTTCCGGGGCTGATCTTCTCGGCTTCCCCGGAAGGCCTGGTGTGCCTGGCTCTCGCGCTCTGTCTTAAAGAAGCCAGTTTCCCTTTCCATAGCTGGTTTCCGAGCTTTGTGGAGAGGACCCCCATGGGCGTGGTGGTGACCTTCGTTTCGCCCCAGGTGGGGGTGTTTCTGCATCTCAAGACTCTCACTGACAATGTTTCCGTCTCTCTGCACCCGGAGGTTGCAACGATCGGTATTGTCACGGCCTTCTTCGGAGCGGCCCTGGCCACCGTTCAGAATAGCTTAAAGCGCACCGTGGCGTACCTCTTCGTGAGCCAGAGCGGACTGGTGGCGTTCGGCCTGGAAAACTCCTCTTCGGTGGGCCATACGGGAGCCCTGACCGCCTGGCTGCTGGTGGGCATCGGGATGGCGGGGTTTGCCATGGCGGCGGAAGCCCTGGTGGCTCGGAGAGGCTCAGATCCAGACCTTCGAGAGCCCGGACGAGATTTTGATTCCACGCCTGCCCTGGCCACGGCCTTTATGCTCAATGGTTTGGCGCTGGTGGGTCTGCCCGGAACCCTGGGATTTGTTTCCGAGGATCTGTTGGTGCAGGGATCGGTGGCAGAGTTTCCGGCCCTGGGACTCTTCCTCATTGTGGTGACCGCACTCAACGCCATGACCATTATGCGGTTGCTGTTCGCGGTGTTTGCCGGTCCCAGGTGCGAGGTTAGAGAGGACCTGAACCTTCGGGAACGAGTGGCTCAGACCGTGGTTCTGGGGACTCTATTTCTGGGTGGGGTCTTTCCGGAGTTGCTTCTTCAATGGCTCTCTTCATCGGCCTGACACAAGCCGTACCGGACCGCGGTGGTAGCCGCCGCGATGCGGCTCTTGACCTGGAGGCGGCGGAGTAGATTGGAGACGTGGGTCTTAACCGTTTTTTCCGAGATGTAGAGTTTATCCGCGATTTCGGGATTGGAGAAGCCGTATCCGATCAAGGTCAGAACTTCGATCTCACGAGGGGTGAGCAGGTCGGTGAGTTCATGAGGATCCTTTTCCCGGGCCACTGCCAGGCAGCGGCTCTTCTGGAACTCGTTGAGCACGCTCAAGGTGCTCCGGGAGTGTAGGTGAGCACGCCCCTCGTGGAGATCCCGGATGGCGGTGAGGACTTCTTCAACGTCGCTGTCTTTTAAAAGGTAGCCTTTAGCACCGGCCGCTAGAGACTCAAAGAGTGCTTCCTCTTTCTCCACCGCGGTGAGCACCAGAATTTTGGGACTTTGACCTCGCGCCTTTAATTCCCTGATGACCTGGACACCGGTCATGTCCGGCAGGTTCATATCTAATACCAGCACGCAGGATGGTTTCCCGGTCGCCATGGCGATGGCTTCGGAACCGTTGACCGCTCCCCCCAGAAAGAGCATGTCGTCTTCGTTTTCAATGGCACAGGCCAGCATCTGGCGCACCAATTTGTGGTCATCGGCCACGATTACCTCGATCACGAATCTTCGGTCCCTTTCTTCAAAAATACGGCAAACCGGCTTCCCTTGGCCGGATCTTCAATTTCCACCCTTCCACCTTGAGCCTTGCAGTAGATCTTCACTAGATAGAGCCCCACCCCAAATCCTGCCTCACCGCTGAGCCGGGACCCTCGATCGTAACGGAGAAAGATCCGTTCGCGATCTTCCGGTGGGACGCCCGGGCCATCATCGCTGACGGTGAGTTTGATCTCCTCCCCGGCTTCCGCCGCACCCAGAGTCACCGTTCCTCCGGTGGTGTGCCGAAGAGAGTTTGTGACCAGGTTGTCCAGGAGTTGTTGAGTGAGCAACGGGTCGCAGTAGACCAGAAGCTCCTTCTCCACTTCGGCGACCAGTTTGTGAGCCGGGTGAAATTCCGGCTGGTGTCGATTGAGGACCCCGTCTATGAGTTTCTGAGCGGGCACGTTTTCCAGGTGGGGCTCAAGCTTATTCAGGTCCACTCGAAAGACCTGGCTTAGTCCCTCCACGTCTTTATTGATGGAAGCGATGGCCGCCTGGGCGTCGTTGAGTTTGTCTCGGACCTCTTCGGTACTGAGTTTGTCGATGTTGCGGGAAAGGTTTTTGACGATCCCTCGGATGGCAAAGAGCGGACTGCGGAGTTCGTGGGTTAAGTTCATGAGGAGTTCATTGCGGCTTTCCGCGAGTTCGGCTTTGCGGGTATAGAGGGCCCGATAGGCATTGACCAGGGAAGTGCAGATCAGTCCCACCACCAGGGTCAGTAGAAATTGAGCCAGATTGTTGAAAAGCACCGCCCGACCCTCCAGGCCCAGAGCCGTCTGGACGACGTGGTAGATCGATAGCAGGATTATGATGCTGAGCAAACCTGCTCGTCCGAACAGAAAGATACTCAAAATGACGGGAAAGGAGTACAGGTTGATATGAAAATCTTCCCGGCCGATGCGGTAGTCGATACCCGGAACTAGAAATAGCATGAGTAAGAGCACGGCGAGCCAACAAGATTTTTGGCCCTGGGTGAGTTGACCCAGTAAGAGGTTTTCGATCCAGGATGGAAGGCCCCACCGTGTCCTCGGCTCCATGTGGCAGCATTTACCCCGCCCGGGGCGCTCCTCCTCTTCAGGAGAGGTCGGGGGACCTCGGATTTTCATCAAATCTTCATCCAGACCAAAGGCGATTCGAAATTTCATGGGGAAAACGGGGAATGAGGAGAATCGTTTATGGCTAAGTCAGATGTTACTTACAAGAAACTCATCGAAGGAAACAGGCGGTTCGTAGAAGAGTCGGTCAGGGAGAATCCGGACTTCTTCGAGGAATTGGCCAAGACTCAGAAGCCCAAGGTGCTGTGGATCGGATGCGCCGATAGTCGCGTGCCTGCCAATCAGATCACCGGTACGATGCCCGGTGAGGTCTTCGTTCATCGCAACATCGCCAACGTGGTGGTCCACACTGACATGAATTGCCTCAGCGTCTTGGAGTACGCTGTCAACGTCCTTCAGGTAGAGCACGTCATCGTGTGTGGACACTACGGTTGTGGTGGCGTTTCGGCGGCTATGTCCGGGCATCGCCACGGGATGATCGACAACTGGTTGTGCCACATCAAAGACGTGCACCGTATTCATTTCCAGGAGTTAGACGCTATCGAAGATGAACAGCAGAAAGTTCGGCGCCTGGTGGAGTTGAACGTGGTGGAGCAAGTCGTAAACGTCTGCAAGACGAGCATCATCCAGGAATCCTGGGCGAAGCGGCAACTGCCCTACGTACACGGCTGGGTCTATGAGCTATCCAACGGGATCGTGAAGGACCTGGAAGTCAATATAGGGGACATCGAATCCCTGGACCAGGTCTATAAATTTAAGCACGCGCTGAGTACTCCGACGTAATACTGCTATCCGGCGGTCACTATCAACGAGTTGGCCATGTCCTGGGAGATGGCAAGGGCGCCAGTTTCGCCGTGCACTTCCTCTCCTTTACGTGAAACAGAGGAGCCTTTGCTCAGACCCAGCGCATCCACGCCCTGGCGTTGATGAGCACGAATTTTGGTGATGGTGGCCGATTCACCGTCTTTGAGTTGATCGAGTACGAAGTGCTCTCGCTCGGAATCCTCGCAGCGAACCCGGCCACACAAATACGGGCTCACCAACTGTTCGACTCGGCCGATTTTCAAGTGGACCAGGCCGTGAGGGGGACGACCCAGGACACTGACCGTGACCCCCGGAAACAGCCCCAGCGCCTCTAGCTCCTGCAAGACCTGGGACTCGGCATCACTGACTCTCACGACTTGGAATGGTCGGTAGAGTTCGACTTCCAGCAAGGACGCACCGCTGGGGCAGGGGATTTCACCGTCCAGGGTAGGGATGGGGGCGCCGTGAGGATCAAAGTCGGGGTTGCCCAGGAAGGCGCAGATCCGAGCCTCCAGCTTTTCCGAGATAAAATGTTCCAGCAATTCCGCTTCGTCGTGAACTTCATCCCAACTGTAGCCCAGGGCCTGGGTGAGATAGAGCTCTAGAAGGCGGTGGTGGCGCACCACTTCTACCGCAACCTTGCGGCCGGACTCGGTGAGGCGGACCCCTTGATACCTTTCATACTCCACCAGCTTGTAGCCGGCGAGGCGCTTGAGCATCTTGGTGATCGAGGCCGGCGAGAACTCCAGCCGATCGGCGAGGGCCTGAGTGGAGACGGCGCCTCCTTTTCTGCTCAGACTGAAGATCGCTTTGAGGTAGTCTTCCATGGCGGGACTGAGGGTGAGGCCCTCAGGGGCGTGGCGGCGTTGGGGGATTTGAGTCACGGTCTTCTCACTCTCTCGGGATGGGTGTTCCGTGGGGGTCGAGGTCCGGGTAGTCTAGTTCCTGGTCCATCTGACGAAGCTGTTTTTCATCGATGGTGTGTTCGAGCCGGTGAGCGGTGGAGTGGACGTGAGGCGTGTCCAGGTGGGTGTGAAGGTACACCTCCCATAGACGATGCGTTCGTACCAACTTCCGGGCTCTCTCCCGGCCTTCCTCAGTGAGCAGCCAACCCCTCTCAGAAGGCCTGATGAGCCCTTTGCGCCGGAGGGTTGAGGTGGTGAGCCACCGCTGCAGAGAATTGATGAGCAGGGCCTCCTCGATGGTCTTGTCGGAGTGGAGTTCTGGATTGTCACCAGGGCTTTCTTCCAGTCGATAAAGCATGCCCAGGAGGTCTTCCTGGAGCACCCTGAGGCCCAGTTCGAGCTGATAGCGGAAACGACTGAGGATGCCCTTGCGGGGAGCGAATAACACCGCCACCGTAAAGAAAAGTCCGGCCACCACGGCCATCATGCCGGCGGTGTTGGTATCTTCGAAGCCGACCAGCGGGGGCAGAGTGATGGCCGCGAGGTGGCCGAGCCCGGCGGAGGCCACGGCCACCAGGCCGCTGACCCAGAGCATGCTGGAGAGGCGATCGGTGGTGAGCTGGGCGGTGGCGGCGGGCACGATCATCATGGCGATCACCAGGATACTACCCACGCTTTCGAAGGCCGCCACGGCGGTGATGGCCACGATGGCCATCAGGAAGAAGTTCATCCACTTTGAGGGGATGCCCTGGGTGTCGGAAAGGGCCGGGTCGAAGGTGCTGATCAGTAACTCCTTGTAAAACAACCACACGAAGGCGATATTGAAGAGAAGGGTGACAGCCAGTTTGGCGACCGCCCGGGGGATTTCCCAGGAACCCCAAGACACGGTGTCGAGCGGCACCAACTCCACTGCTCCGTACAACACGCAACTGGGATCAAGGTCTACGTGATCGGCTCCCCGCACGATCAAGACGAGACCCAGGGCGAAGAGGGTGGTGAAGACCACGCCCATGGAGGCACTCTCCTCCACCCTTCCCAGGCGATTGACCCAGTCGATGAAGACGGCAGTCAGTACCCCTACTGCGGCGGCTCCGATAAACATGGAGAGACTGTCCCGGCTATGGGTAAAGAGAAAGGCCAGGGCCAGTCCCGGTAAGACGGCGTGGCTGATGGCGTCGCCCATCATGCTCATCTTCTTGAGGACCAGAAAGGAGCCGGGGATGGCACAGGCGAGTGCGCTCAGTACGCCGGTGATGACGATCCAGGTATCCAAACTTGTCCAGCTCAAGCGTCCGCCTTCCGGATTCTACCGAGGGGGTGAGGGCTGGAGATGGCAGAGGCGGCTTTCTGTTCTTCGTCAAGGAGTTCTTCCAGCCTATGGACGGTCTTGGGGTCCAACACGTGCTCAACCCGATCGGCGCCCCGGTCTACGTGGCTGGGGGCGATGTCGGCGTAGTTGATGAGAAAGAGCTCCCACAGGCGATGGTTTCTGACGATACGGGCTGCTTGCAACTCTCCTTCTGCGCTGAGCCGGATACCTTCCACGCCCTGGCTGATCAGGCCGGCTCGTTCAGCCTGGTGGAGTAAACGATGGAGTTCCGAGGCGCTCCAGGAGCGATGGTCCAGGAGCCCTTCGAAGCTCACGCTTTGAAGCCCATCTTTTTCGAGGCACTCGAAGAGGGCCCGCATGAGATGCTGGCGTCCGACTTTGCGGCTAAGTTTGCGTTGTTCCAAAAACCTGACCAGCACCCCCCGGGTGGAACCAAAGACCAGACTCAAGGCAAAGAAGAGGCTATTGGTGAGTACGATGACCGCTCCCGCAGGTAGTTTGGGCACCACCGCGCTGAGCGCTGCCCCCAGGGCACCCCCGACACCACCGAAAACCGAGGCGATGAGGGCCATGGTGGTGAGTTTCTCGGTCCAAAATCGGGCCGCCGCGGGGGGAATGATCAAGAGAGCGATGACCAGAATCAGACCCACCGCCTGAAGGCCGATGACGGTCACCAGAACCACCATGGTCATGAGCAAGACGTCGAGTTTGCCAACTGGAAACCCCTGGGCGGCCGCGAAATCCTGATCGAAACAGAGCAGGCAGAACTCCTTGAAAAGGAGCAGCACGGTGAGGACAGAGAGCGCTGCCACGGCTCCGATGAGGAGCGCGTCGGAAGTTAGCATGGAAGCGGTCTTGCCGTAGATAAAGGACTCCAGTCCCGCCGCCGATCCTTTGCTCATTTTCTGGACCAGCCCCAACAGAGCCACTCCCAGGCCGAAGAATACGCTCAAGACAATTCCCAGGGCGGCGTCTTCCTTGATCCGGGTGAAGCGACTAATGATGAGGACGAGCCCCATCCCCAAAAGACCCGAAAGGGCGGCTCCAAGAAGCAGGCCTGGTAGCCATTTGCCGCTTCCTCCGAACGCAACCATGAGCATAAAGGAGAAGGCGATGCCAGGCAGGGTTGCGTGACTAATGGTGTCGGCCATCAAGGAGCGTTTGCGCAGCAGCATAAACGAGCCGATCAACCCGCAGGCGACTCCCAGGGCAGCCGTGCCGAGGATCACCACCCGGGTGTTGTAGTCGCTCAGGCTGAGCACCCGCAGGACCTGATTCCAGGTGCCGCTATCCTGGAGCGCAATCACCTCAGAGCCTGTTTCTGGCCAGTTTGTGGCCGACTGCATCCAGCACAGTGAGTCGCCCACCATAGGTCTTCTTGAGGTTTTCTTCGGTGAAAACTTCCGAGGTGGGGCCGGCTGCCACGACCCTCATATTGAGCATGAGTAGGTAATCGAAATACTCGGGAATGGTCTGCAGGTCGTGATGCACCACCAGCACCGTCTTTCCGGCCGAGCGCAACGAACTCAAGAGGGTGATGATCGCCCGCTCCGTGGCCGCATCCACCCCGGCAAACGGTTCGTCCATGAAGTAGATGGTGGCGTCCTGCACCAGGGCCCGGGCTAAAAACACCCTCTGCTGCTGGCCTCCGCTCAACTGGCTGATTTGGCGCTCGGCGTAGTCTCCCATTCCCACTCGGTCCAGGGCTTCTCGGGCCTTCTCGAAGTGCGCTTTTTTGAGCCGTCTGAACCAGCCCAGTTTTCCGTAGAGACCCATCGCCACCACGTCCAGGGCGTTCACCGGGAAGTCCCAGTCCACCGACTCCCGCTGGGGCACGTAGGCTACCATATGCCTTTGCTCGGAGTAAGGTTTGCCGTACATCATCACCCGCCCGGAGGCTCTGGGGATCAGATCCAGGACGGCTTTGATCAGGGTGCTCTTGCCGGCTCCATTCGGTCCGATGATCCCGACCAGTTGGCCCTCGGGAATGTCCAGGTCGATGTCCCATAAAACCGGCTTGCGGTGGTAAGCCACCGTCATGTCGTGGATGGAAAGGGGGGCGTTTTCGGAGTGCTCGTCGCCCAGCGCGCCTGAAACTTTACTGGTTTCTTGGCTCATTGAGTTTGCCGTTCATTCCTCTCTCGGGAGCTTGCCCCCCCAGGGCCCGGACGATGGTTGTCACATTGTGGTCGATCATTCCGAGGTAGGTCCCCTCGTAGGTGCCTGGCTCTCCCATGGCGTCGGAAAAGAGTTCTCCTCCCACCTTGACTTCAAAGCCGCGCGACCGGGCGCCCTCGATCAGCGCTTTGACGTTCTTGTCGGCGACTGAAGTCTCTACAAAAACAGCACTAATTTTTCGCTGTACGATGGTGTCGACGAGTTTGTTGAGATCGCCCAGTCCGGCTTCGCTCTCCGTGGAGATACCCTGGATCCCCATGACTTCGATTTCGTAGGCTCGCCCCAGATAGTTAAAGGCGTCGTGGGCGGTGACCAGGACCCGGGATTCTTCCGGAATGGTGGCAAAGCTGTCTCGAGCGTACTGGTCCAGGTTTCTGAGTTGCTCCAGATAGGTTTCGGCGTTTTCTCGGTACTGTTCAGAGTTGGCCGGGTCATACTCCGAGAGGGCTTGTTGAACGACTTCCACGGCTTTCATCCAGCCCTCGACATCCATCCATAGATGAGGGTCGGGGTGGCCTTCGAACTCCGGCGGCTCCAGAAGAAATTCCTGGTCGATGGAGGCGGTCACGGCGTGCACCGGTTTATCATCGGCTAACTTCTCCAGCACCTCCGTCATCTTGCCTTCCAGCAACAGTCCGCTATAAAAAATGGCATCGGCTTCGGTCAGTCGGGCGACGTCGGCCCGAGTGGGCTTGTACAGGTGGGGATCCACCCCTTCGCCGATGATTCCGGTGACATGGGCTTTGTCTCCAACCACATTGCGCACGATGTCTGCTACCATCCCGGTGGTGGCCACGATCTGGTAACCGGTGCTCTGGTGAGGGGTCTGGCCCGCTGGTTGCTCTTTGCTGCAACCGGCCAGGGTGAGAAGCAGGATCAAAAAGGTGGAGAGGTTTCTCATGGTTTTTTAGCCTAGGCTAAAAAAAGGAGTGAGTCAACCGACTTTGTTCAATTTCTTGCTAGCGATTTGAGCCCAGTAACTCTCAGGGTCAAGATCGATGGCGGTTTGCAAGAAATCGTGCCGGAGTTCCTGGTTGTCCAGGCGCCGGGCCACGGAAGCCGCTCTCAGGTATCCCAGAGCGCCTGGATGGCCGAGGGCTTTCAGGTCCTTGAAATAGCTAACGGCCAGCGGCAGATCGCCCTGGGCCGAAGCGATTTCCGCTTTAGCCAGGGTCCTGAGCCGAATCAATTTGCGATGGCTGGAGGTGTCCCAGGAGACGGCGGCTACCACGGTTTCCGCAGCCTGGGGGTCTTCGCAGCGGGCCAGCAGAGCGGCGTAATGGTATCGAAGCTCCGTGCGATAGAGGAGGGGAAGGTGAGAGAAGTCGATCTGGGTGGCCAGGTGTCTGGAGGCATCCAGCTCTCCGTCCAGGTAGTGCAGGTAGGCCCGCAGAAAAGTCACCAGGCTACTGAGTAAGGGACTCCCGGCGGCCTCTTCGTTCACCGTCATCAAGGTCTCGGAGGCCTCTTCAAGTCTTCCCTGATTGATCAAGGCCGAGCAAAGATTGGCCCGACAGAAGGCCCGGCAAAGCACGGTAACGTTGTCCACCCGCTGGTTCGGACGGGGATCCTGCACGGGTGAGCGCAAAAGCTCCTCGGCTTGCTGGTAGAGACCCCGGCCGATCAGAGTGGCGCCGTAGGAAGCCAGCGCGGAACCGGCATAAGGGCGTAACGACTCCAGTTTGGGCTCCAGATCGCACCACACCTCTTCCACCAGGTGGAAGTCTTCCAAGGCAAAGGCGGCCGTGATCAGGTTGACGTCGCACATGGAACGGTAGGTGGAGAGAAAGGGGGCTTTTCGCGCCCAGGAGAGCAAACGGACGGCTTTCTCCGGCTCCCCGCGGATCAAGGCTCTTTCAGCAGCAGCCGAGAGGGCGGCCAATGCCGAGGTGTAGCCCAGCGGGATCAGGAGGTAGCCGAGGAAGAAAGGTTCCATCGCGGAGAAGGGGAGGGTGCCCTAAACCCCCTTGGCGGCTAGCATCCCGCTCAATACCTGGTGGAATCGGTGAACCGATTCCTCTCTGCAGGAGTGACCCATCAATCCGATCCGCCAGGCTTTCCCCGCCAGATCCCCCAGGCCACCGGCCACCTCGATGTGGTGCTCGAGCAAAAGTTGTTTGCGCAGGGGGCCTTCTTCCAGGCCCTGGGGCAAAAGAGCGGTGGTGAGGGTGGACAGCCGATGTTCGGGCTCCACGAAGAGCTGGAAACCGAGGTCCTCGAGTTTGGAGTAGAGGAGTTCGGCGGTCTTGCGTGTTCGGATCCAACGGTTTTCAAGGCCCTCGTCTTGTAAGCAGTTGAGAGCTTCGTGCAAGGCGTACATGGTTTGGATGGAGCCGGTGTGGTGATATCCGGGCACGTCGTCCCAGTACTTCCAGTTGAGTAGCACATCCAGATACCAGCTCTTGGGTGGAGTCTTGCGGGCTTTGATTTTGCTGATCGCCCGGTCGCTGAAGGTTATGGGGCTCAGGCCGGGAGGAGCGGAAAGACACTTCTGAGAGCCGGTGTAGACGCAGTCTATTCCCCATTCATCGGTTCTGAATTCCACTCCCCCGAGGGAGGCCACGGTATCGACCAGCAGCAGCGCTCCGGTGGGCCGCACGCATTCGGCGAACGCCTTGATATCCTGATGGACCCCGGTGGAGGTCTCACCGTGGACCACGCTGACCAGATGCACCTTATCCAGGGTGTCCAGTGTTTTTTTCAGCTGGTCGAGCCCGATGGGCTGCCCCCAAGGAGCGCTGACCACATGGAGATTGACCCCGGCCCGTTCGTACATCTGGCGCATTCGGTCACCAAAGAAGCCGTGCACACAACAGACCACGGTGTCGCCCGGCTCGCACAGGTTGTCGATGGCGCACTCCATGGCGGCGGTGCCCGCCCCGGTAACGGTGAAAGTGTAGCGGTTTTCAGTGAAAAAGAGGGACCGGAGTTGCTCTTGGACCCTCTTCATGAGGTCCACGAAAAAGGGATCGAGGTACCCGACCGGAGGCAGGCTTGCGGCTTTGAGCACCCTTTCGGGGACTTCGCTGGGTCCCGGTCCAAGCAGAGTTCTGGGCGGTGGAGAAAGCTGAAAGTTTGACATCCCCCGACTTTGTACAGAACCGTGTTCGACCCCTTTCGAAGCCGAGGAAGGCATAGACCCGGGTGGAAAGAACATGCCGCGATGAATAGGATATTCTATCAGCTTCGATGGCCCGGGCTCGCTCTGTTAGTTTGTTTTTTGTTGGGCTGCAATGGGCCGGAAGGCGCCGTTGCGGTGGATGTGGGAGAGGTGAACTCCGCTCACGGCTATCGAGTCGATCTCTACGCCGATGAACCCGGACTGGATCTGGTGGAAGGGGCGTTTCTCCGCAACGAGCGACAGGTCGTTTTGAAGAAAGTGCCGGCGGGACGCTGGGCTCTCTTTATCCAGGCCCTGAACGGGAACTCCGAGACCCTGGCCCATTACCAGGCCAAAGTGTTCGTAAAGGACGGGGAGACCATCCAGATCAATGCCGGCAACTACAAGCCCGGGATGCCGGGTGACCGGCCGAATCAGTCGGAGTCGAACTTGAGCAGCTTCGGACCCAATGGAGAAGCTTTGCTCTCGGCCACCCATACGGCCGGTTCCGATGCGGACGTCGAGGCCACCATCGATTTGGAATTGAGTAGCGGCGAAGGCCAGGCCGTGGAGGAACCGCCTGCTCGAACACTTTCTCGGGCGGAGGCTGGAGTGGGGAGGCAGTGCGGGACGAGTTTTCTCTCCGAGAGTGACTGGAAAGAGGCGGACGGGGTGCGCGCCCAGGAGGTCCGTTATCAGATCAGTCAAGTGGAACCGGGCCAATCGCTGGACTTTTTTGTCATCACAACCTTTCGCACGATTTCCGCTCAACGTTTGCTCACCGATGCCCAGACGGAGCATTGCCTGATTTTCGCGGAGGTTCTAGAAGGCTCCGCGGTGATCACCGAAGAGGCGGCCCTGGCGATCGCGGAAGGTTTTGACCGGGACAACCCCTTTCAAGAGGGGGACAACGGAATTTATGAGGATACCAGAGCCCGTTTCGGTTCGGAGTGGGTGGTCAACGGTGGCCGCGACGGAGACGAGAGAGTGGTGCTGCTGTTTCTCTCCTCCGATAGTATCGGAGGGAAAGGGTTGTTCGGATTTTTCAATCCGGCCGACCAGCGCTCCAAGGAGACGAGCAATAACTCCAACGAGGGCGAGATTTTGTACATCAACGCCGATCGAGCAGCGGACAACGTCTACGAGGCCCTGGTCACCATCGCCCATGAATTCAGTCACCTGATCATCTTCAACCAGAAGGTGGGCCGAAACGGGGAGTTCCCCGAAGGCGCGGTTTCAGAGAACGCCGTGTTAGACGAAGGACTGGCGGTGCTGAACGAAGAGTTGAGTGGGTTCGGCTACACCGGCCCTCAAGGGGGCAACTACTTTCTCCTCAGCGCGGTGTCGAAGCTCTTGGACGAAGGCCTCAATCGCAGCTATTTCCAGTTTGGTGGAACTCTGGCCGATTATGGAGCAGGCTATCTTTTCTGGCGGTTCATCCACGATCAGCACGGTATCGAGGCGATCCGAGCCATAACCACTTCTCCGGAAGTAGGCCGGACCAACGTGCAGTCGGTCCTAGAGGTTCCGTTTTCGGAATTCTTCCGACAGTATACCCTGGCACTGGCGTTGGCGGGGCAGGAAGGGCTGCAGCCGGAGTTACAGTTTACCGATCTCGACCTTTTCGAAAAGTATACCGCCACGGAAGGTACCGAGTTCGACCTTCAAGGGTTGCAGGGCATTCGGAACGCGAGCCTGCCGGGCACTTTGAACGCGAGTCTGAGCATTCGGGCCTGGGGCACGGAATTTTACAGGGCATCCGGTGGAGACGGTTCACCGCTTAGCTGGCGCGCATCTGGAAACGCGGTGATCACCGGTGTCGTTCCCGTGGCTAACGCCGAATGAGAAACCTGCGGGAATATATCCTGACCTCTCACGACATCCTTAATCTTAAGCAATGATTCCATTAGGGGGCTCACTCAAATGAATATCACACGAAGGCTAGGTTTACTGCTGTTGTTGCTGCTGTTTTGCTTTGCTTGCAACGCAGGGGGCAAGAACGACGCTGAGGCCAGGGGGGCCGGGGGGGTCCCGGAGGCGCAGGAAGATAAGCCGCTTCAGATCGTGCTCTCCGAAGGCAAGGAGCCGGACCCGGCCGCCCTG
>Ga0172382_10009426_pt1 | contig 13331 bp, 26 predicted proteins | sample Leawel138RmetaG_FD_122245 | JGI IMG/M metagenome (GOLD analysis project Ga0172382, IMG submission 122245) | Leachate microbial communities from a municipal landfill in Southern Ontario, Canada - Leachate well 138R metaG | ecosystem: Engineered > Solid waste > Landfill > Unclassified | place...
AAGAATATTATGATATTGAAGCAATAGATAATTCTTGGGATAAATGTTTTATCTGTAGAATAAATATAGATATTAATTTAATAGAAGAAATTAATCCATTATAATATTTTCATTGATATTTTACTTGAAAATGTAAAAAATAGAAGTAATGATATTTATTTTTTCATGTAATATCTAACTCAAGAATGGATTTAATTCATAAAACTACTTTAAACCTTGTAAAAGAATTTGATACAATTTACCTTGAAGACTTAAATGTTATAATAATTTTATAATTTTATAATTTTATCAAGTTTTTTTATTTATATAAAAATATGGAAAATAAGTTGAAATATTTTTTCAAAGTGAGTTTAAAATTCTTTCTAATTTTTTGGATCTTAACTGTTTTTGATACGTTCTTTCAAAAGCCATTTCTAATTTTTCATCGTGTATAACACTCATATTCGAATTTGTCCACCAACGCCTACCTTTTTCAACCTTATAATAATATGTTTGATTTTTATATTTTGTCGTATATTCATTACAATCAAAATATATGTAGTTATTTATTTTCTTTCTAGTTTCTAACATTTATTATTCGTTTTAATTTTTGTTCTCTAAAAAATTCGTTGAAATTTTTTTTATTTTCTTCTTCTATTTTAATTCTTTTTTCAATATCAACAATATCTTTCCTATTTTTTTTAATTTTGCGATTAAATTCAGAATAAATTATATTTATTAGTTCTTGAATTATTTTATCTTCATTTTCATTTAGATATTGTAAATTTTGTGTTTTATAACACGAACTATAACTGTATTCATAACAATATATTTTATCTAATTTTTCATGTCCATGACCATATAAATAATTTATTTTCTTTTGAATATTCAATTCATTTTTTTCATTATCATATGTTACATTAATTATATGATATAATTTTTCAGTAACACTATATTTTGGAATTTCTTGTTTTTTATCTATAAATTCTTTATTTATTCTGATAGTCATTTTGTTAATTTTATATTTTAGATAAAAAGAAATTTACTTCTCTTTTTTATTTAATATTCTTTTTAATTTTTCTTCTCTTATTAAGAGATTATATTTCTCTTTATAATTTTTGTCTTTGATTATATATTGTAAGTCTAGGTATATAGCGGTTAAGTTGAAATTATCTTTTACATTGAAATCTGGATTAAATCTGTAGAAAGTTTCGTTAAAATCCCAATTACCTGAATCATGTGTTATGAATTTATACCTCAATAAAATATTGAATAGTTGTTCTTCTAAAAAATTACCATCATATAGACCTAAACCAGTACCATCATAGATTATATAACTTTCGCCTTTTTGACATATCCAACAACCACAATAAATACTATTTAATAGTATTAGTGAATTATTTGATATTTGTCCCATGTTTGGTGTTTTCATTCTATTTCATCTTTAAGTATTCTAGTTAATTTATATTTTCTTAATTCTGTTTTACTCACATCACTTCCCAATTAATAATCATAAACATACCATTGATTTCTATTACTTTACCTATTTTTAGGTCTTTATCATATATAGAACGAACATATTTCATTTTAGAATTCTTTCTAATTTTTTATTCTCAATCTTTCTTTCTCAACAAGTTTGGATATTTTTTCATGTACTCTCCAAAAATCAGAAAGGTCAGTAGTATTATTGTTTATCCAAAGAGATGGTTCTTTTCTATTTAAGTATTCTTTTTTTAAGAAAAGTCCTTTTTCTTTTGAGTTTGTATATTCTTTAATAGCACGTTCATATATTACATAATTATCGTCATCAAAATATGTAATAAGTCTATTATTAGAGACATCAATTGTAGGTTTGGAAACGAAATAAATATAGTCATTATAATTAAACATATCAATACCTTTATTTATCATCTTTCAATATTCGTTCTAATTTTTGTTCTCTGAAGTATTGTTGAACCATTGGGTTTTTAATAACTTCATCTAAATATATTCTATGAATTGAATCAAGTTTGGTTAATCTGATAGTATTATGATATTTTATTACTCTCATTTGTTTATAGGTTCTCCATTTACAATTATCATGATGTATTGATTTCAAAAATTCAAGATATGAAATTAATTCATAATGTTTTACTGGTTTATATTTGCAAATAAATCTCAACATAAGTTTTGGGTTATTTGTTGCAAATAACACATCGTTTCTGGACCCGACTATTTTTCCGCCTTTGGTAATAATGAAAATATCTTTCAACATCAAAACTTTTTTAGTTTCGGTTCTAATAACAAGATCAATAGCATCTTTATCAAGATATTTAATTTTCCAATAATTTGTTGTTCCTGGTGATTTACTCATCTATAATTATAATTTGATCTTCACCAGGAATCATACCTAAAGTATTTCCATTATCCCAATTAATATGGATGGTTCCTATATCATCAACTAACCTTACAGTTCCTTTATCACCAGGTACTAATGTCGTGTATTCATCTGTTGTAGAAATAAGTTCTACTCGTTGTCCTTTTTTATACATATTCTTTTCTAATTTAATATTCTATTTAATTTATTTTCCCTTAAAAGTTTTTGATATTCTTCATCTTCTTTTAGATAATCAAACACATAATTTATTAATGTTTTAGCATCATCAAAAGGTTTACCTTTATAAGGCGTAACCATAGTCATAACATATTCTGAATCTGTTTTAGTTTTTATTCCTAAGACTATATCATACCAATCACTTTCATCATATGATATTCCTAATCCTAATGTTGTTTTTACGTATCCCATTGTTTATTTTTTAAGTATATTATTTAATTTATCTTCTCTCTTTAATAATTGATATTCTTTATCTGTAATACAAGCCTTCAATGTTTTATCTAATTTTAGTTTAAGTTCATCTGAAACATGTTCAACTTTATATAACCAATCTTCGTTTATGTGCGTATGATCCATATAGTCATTATCTGCACTATAATAAATAGTATATACATCATCAATTTCTGATAAAGTTGTTATTACACCAACTTTTGTTTTTATACCATTTTCAACGTAATAAGTTACGTAATCACCTATCTTAAATTTAGTATTTTTTGGTGGATCAGTATCATAAATTGTTCTTTTTATTAAATCACCATTTTGGTCAAAAAATAAAACATATCCATCAGAAAATTCAACATCAATATCACAATATATTGTTTGAATATATTCAGGATATTCATCAAAATCTTCTTCGATTTCAATTATATGACCACATATAGCAAGTTTAACATTTTCTAAACAAGAATAATATCCGTGTTCCTCTTTATAAAATACTGTTTTATCAGTTATTTTTTTCGTGTCTTCGGTTTTAATTATATGTAAGTGATAAATTTTCATTTTATTTATTAATATTTACTTTACCTAAAAGTTTTTGAGTTTCCAATTTGCAGGATCTTCAAAAATGTATTTTTGATGTACTTGTCACATTTAATTTCATTTCATGATATATTGGCATACAATCAACAAATGTGGTACTAGTTTTATCACAACCATAATTACTATAATGTTTTACACCATCTTTATTGTGTGTGTGTCCTATAATTTGATGATAACCTTTTAATGGTTTTTTATATGTTTCTATTTTATCAGCCCAAAAAATACCACCTTGTTTTTGAATTCCTCCACGATACCAAGAAACATGATATAATGGTTTATAATTTGGAAATAAATTATTTAATGAGTCTGATAGAGTTTCATCATTGTCATATTTTTTAATGTAAATATTATAAAACCCACTGTGAATTCCAGCATGTGTGAATAAATATTTGTCGGTGTCTGAATGTATTTCAAAAGACACTTGAAAAAGATTTTTATTTTTATTTAAGATATCAAATAAATCATATTTCATTTCTGGGCGATATCCACTACATAAAAATTCTTTTGAATCAAATAAATAATGTAGTTCATGATTACCTAATAATAGTATTATTTTTTCGGGATATTTGAGTTTCAATTCAATTATATCAATAAGATTTTTTCTTATTTGTTCATTACTTATGGTAAAAGAATCAACATAATCTCCCATAAAAATGATATAATCATATTTGTTTATGTTTGTTTCTACTTCATTAGGAACAAAATATTCCAATGTATGTTTCCAACTATCTTCACCATGAAGATCACCAATAATTAATATATTTTTTTCATTTTTCATTATTTACAAAAATAAGGTTATTTATTTGATAAATAAAATTTTTCTATCATATTTTACTCAATCTTTTTATATATTCTAATCAAATTTTTCATTTATCGTTACTAATATTTTCATTTATTGTCTATTTAAATAATTTTTCAAAACTTGGTCGTGACCAAATGCACATTTTAAATTATCTACCTCTGTCACATCAATCCATTTCAAATCATCTACTTCTCCAGGTTCGCAATTTTCGCTTGTTAATTCTGGTAGTTCAAAATCTTCTAATAATTGAACTTCTACACCAAATCTTAATGTAACATTTTGTCTATTAGAATCTTTATAATGATTTACATACCAAGGTTGGTCTAAATTTTCTTTTATAACAAAAGAATGATAATGTTTTTTAACATCATTGATGAATTTTTCAAGGTCTAAACCTGTTTCTTCCCACACTTCTCTATATGCACCTTCAGTAGCAGACTCATCCCAATCTAAGTATCCACAAGGCATTGACCAATATCCTTGAAAGTCTGGTGTGCCTGGACCTCTCTTATCCATTAGAACATATTTTTTATTGTTTTTATTTACTATAATTACAGCAACAACTGCACAGGATCTAGGAATCCAAAATCCTCTATCACCAATATTATCTTTTGTTACAAATTCGTTTGGTCTACTCTTAAATTTTTCCATTAGTCAATGTTTAATAATGTTCTATTTATGTTGTTTTCTTTATCAGTATAGACATGACAAAAAACATCATCATCTTCAGATTCAAAGCAGATTTCTTTTTCTATCTCTACTGAACTATCTAAAATATTGTCTGTATATTCTAATACAGATTCAATATCCATGCAAAAATTCTCATCATTATCATTTTCTATTGTTTCTATTTGACATGGTTCATCAAACCATTTATAGTTTGGATATTTTTCTTTTACAATTTTTAATATTTTTTCCATAATTATTCTTCTTTTCTCTTAGTTCATAATATATTTTCGTGGCACAAAATCGGTTAGCCACACACCGTTTTTACTTAAATAAAATTCATATCCATCAGGAGAATCGACATATATTTTCCTGCTCTTGATACTTTTTTATTCATAATACAAATATAATCTTTTTTATTCAATTAAAAAATTAAACCGATGTACCAAATGCCAAAATAGAGCCGCCAATAGTTACAAGAATTGGATTTTACTGTCTTCTTTTCTGTATAAGTCACATGCAGCATATAAGAAGACGTAACCTATAATAAATAATAAAAATCTCATAATTTAATAATTTAATTTGTTAATAATTTCTACACATTTTTTCACTTTTTCAATGTCAAATTTTCCGTCTGTTCTGACACCACTTTCCATATCAATACCAATAACATAGTCTTCTGGTAATGATTTATTTAATAGTTCTAATTTTTCCTCTAAGTTATCTGGTGATAAGCCACCAGCATAAGCACAATATTTACCTTTTAATCCATAATCAGATGGTAAAGGTATATCTTTTATTTCAATTCCATTTCCACCAGATGCATCAAATAAATAATGAAATTCATCATCCGTATAACTTGCCAATGATCTAACAAATTGTGTATTACCAAGATGTATTTGTAATATAATTGGTTTTTTATATTTCTTAACATTTGGTAAGAAGTTAAATAAATTTGGTTTACTTCTACTTGCAGAAAAGTTAAGTTGAATTCTATCAGACAACATTATTAAATAAGGCAATTCTGGTGTAAAAGCCATGCGTGGAACATAGTTTTCAATTTCTTTTGAGATGAAATCTCTTGCGGCTTTTCCACAAAGATGTAATGATGTATTATATTTCTTTGTCGTGAAATCGTTGACTAAGACTTTCAATATTGTATCTTTAGATGGATATTTTCCACCATCACCTGCCTGATTTTCAGAATATAAAAGTCCCCATTCAACATAATGATTTTCGGAACTGATTTGTTCTAAGTCTTTAATATCAGTTGTGTCATCGACACCTGTAAATGTTACTCTATCTATTTTCATTTTTAAAATTTTGGTTTATAACCTGTAATTATTGGTTCTTGTTTATAAGAATATTCGGTGTAGCCACATATTGAACAAGTGCGGCTCCATCTATCTTTTTGTACATCACGATAACCTGCATATGACCAATGTGGATCTGAACCAGTACCATCTTGAACACTACCATAACCCTCACTCACTGTTTCTGGGTCATAAATAGGTTCAGAAAAATTATGCTTACAGTTTGCCATTTTTAGTCTTTCTGCATCTATCTCTTCTTGAAGTCTTCTAATTTTGTCGTTCATAATTATTATTTATTGTTAAAATTCGTTTTAGTTTATTTTCTCTTATTCTTTTTAACCATTCTTCTTTCTCATATATTATACCATGTAACGCATATATATTTGATTCAGAGTTGAATACCTTAGATATAAATGCAGGTCCACTATCATTGTGTAATACGTATATACCATCATTTCGTAGATAACCATATGTTGGACAAATATCCAAAACATACAAAACTACCCATTTACCACATATTGGTGAACTTGGATTTGTAACAATATGTGTGTACATATCACCTCTATTTAGTTGTTTAGTCATTGCAAATCCTTTCTAATTTACGTTCTCTAATTTTGTGATTTAAATAGTCACCTTTACAATTTTGTTTAATCATTTCTGATAAAATATCAAAATCCGATGGCAATTTTCCATCCCAGAAAGTATAGAAATCTTTTGTTATTTCTTTGTTTCTTTTTAAATGGTCGAAGAAATCAGTCGCATTTTTTGACCAATTCAAGTATTTAGAATGGAACTTTCTGAAGAACCATTTAGGAAATTTTCTTTCCCAAGATCGTTCAGGTCCCATATCATACCAACGTTCTTGGGAAAGTTCTAATAATGTATATTTAGTTTTATTTTTTTTATAATTATTAATTCTTTTGTATTGTGATTTAAATAATCGATAACACAAGACTATTGGCGCTGTATAATATGTTGAATAATGATCACTATATAAGCCTTTATATAAAAATTTTATTTTCCAACTTCTACTAAGAACATTTCCCATTTCATCACCTTTATATTTGAACACTATCATAGGTTTTAACCATTTGAGAGTCCACCATTCAGATAAATATATCTTTGTTTTAAGACCATTACCATACACATCGACTTCCATTCTTTTTGCAAATGAATTTAATGCAGCATATTGATCGTGTGGAAATAATTTTTTCATTTCTTTGTATTCCAAATCATTTGACCAGAAATCACCATCATCATTCCAATATGATTTCTTTTGTGAAAGAATACATTCATCATTAGGACAAATATATTTCCAAGTGAAATTATTTGAACCTGAAGCATCTTCATATTGAAATGATTTTTCAGTCTCATCATTAATAAGTTTCTCCTTACAGAGAGGACACATCATATTTTCTTTTGTTTCCCACATATTCTTTAATATTTAAATCTACAACACTCATTTTCTTTCGGTAAGTCGTTTGGACTTACATTAGTGTAACCATGTTTCTCTTTTATTGGTGTACAAAAATATCTATATTGTTCTTGTATACAATACATACAACCTTCACAACATTCAGGTTTAGAAAATATTCTATTAAGTTTTTTCTCTCTATCTTTAACAATTTTCATTCAATATTCTTTCTATTTTTTCTTGTCTAAGTGTTGATTTCGCTTGTTTTATATAAAGTTCTAATTCAATAGGATATTCAGTATGTTTTTTAATATATTTAATTATATTTATCATGTTTTTTGGTTTATCCAAATATAAGTGTGAAGCATAGGGATTACCATCAATTTTCCACCAACCTTTATCAACCCAACCAGTCATTCTAACTCGTTCATTTTCTGGAAACCATTCAATATTTTGACAATTTTGTTCCACAATTGAATAGATATGATCAACTCTCCAATTTAATCTCCATATTTTCATTTGAGTATCCTTTCAAATTTTTCTTTTCTCATTAATTTTTTCTTTTCTTCATCAGTACCTTTATATAAAATATATTCTCTGTGTATAGTTTTAATGTCAAATTCTACTTTACTTTTTATTCTATCATTAAATTGTGAAATCTCAAATTCCACTTTTGATAAACTGCTGAAAGTTGAATTTTTAATTATTTGTTTTTTATAGTTTCTTTTGTTTGCCAGTTTTGTTGTCCAACCTCTACCATCAATAATCATATGATATACAAAATTATTTGGATTTTTTACTTTTTTACATTCAGTAAAACCAATAGAATCATAATATTCGCATTGTCTAAAACCCATTTTTTCTAATATTAAAATCATTTCATATGGTTGAATACTAGATGATATATTTTGTTTTAATAGTTTTTTAGTTATTTCATAAAATTTTTCAATTTTTATTTTAGATGTGAAATCATAATTGAAATCAAAAGACATAGCATAATATTGATGTTCACCTTTATTCTGTTGCCATTTCATAGTAAATATTCTTATAGCCTCATAATAACTTTCATCAGATATAATTTCAATATAAAGATGATTGAAATCTTTATTATCAATATGTTTGTATATTCTATACAGTTTCATCTAAAATTCTTTTAAGTACATTCTGATATTCTTTTAAGTTTCTTTTCTCTGAGAGAATATTTATAAATATTTTCAAATACATCACTTTCATCTTCTTTTAAGTCACAACACATTAACCTTTGAACTGACCAAGAATACCCATCCAATCCTGATTTTCTCAATAAGGTAATTTTACTTATTTTCTTACGAGCAGGATAATTCTTATCCGTTAACTCATTTTGTATAATTTTTGAATTCCAAAAAGGACAACTATCCGATTTATAAATCTCAATCTTTATTGTTCTATCGTCACTAATTATTTTCATCTACAATTCTTTTAAATTTCTTTTGTCTTATATTGAAGATATATTCTTCATATGCTTTATCAAACAATTTTTTTAGTCTTTGAACTTTACTCGGACTAATTATCTCATAATTGCTATAAACATATTCATTTTTCTTACAAACTTCACTGTAATATCTTTTTGTGATGATATTTATTTTCCAAGTTTCGGTTTTTTTCTTAATGAAAAAATCTTCTCGCCATTCAACACAATAATCTTGTTCTAAAAAATTAAAATACACTTTCAAGTATTTATAAGTTTTTGTACGTTTTCGTCTACGTTTATTTATTATTACTTTTTCTTTTTCCATATTACGATTCAAGGCTTACGATTCAAGGCTCAACTTTTATTTCTACAAATATACAAAATAAATTTAAAAATAAAAAACCCCAAACTTTTACGTTTGTGGTTATGTTATTGACTTTGAATCAGAGTTCAACTGACAACTATCAAATGATAACCGCTTTACTGCTTTATTTTCAATAACATTATTTTAATTTAACTAATTTTACTTATATATAAATAAAATTATTTTAATATTCTCAAATAGTACATTCCAACAAACCATGTTACCAACGGAATACCACATGTTAAGCGTGTAATATCGGTTATTGTAAATGAAAAAGCCATTGAATATGATAACGCCATTGAAAATAAATTGATAATTATAAATAAATTTATCATTTTTCTATATTTATATAAGGATTTTTCCAAAAAGTGTTTTTCACCATTTTTGTTCCTATTGACATATTCTTTCCAATTTTTGTTTTCTTGTTATAAACAATTTATATTCTTTATGTATATTCATCCAAAACATTTTACCTTCTTCAGTATTATTCCAAATAAACATAGTGTTAATATATGTATGTGTTCTATCAGGTAGATAATAATGGTTTTTAGCATTATATTCTACTTTTTCAATGAGATTTTTATCATTGAGAAAATTCTTTAAATCACTTGACATATTCATTTATAATTCTTTCTAATTTTTCAATTCTTAAAAGTTTTTGATATTCTTTTTCACATTTTTCTGGTAAATCCTTGTTTATGAGTTTGAGTTCCAAGTATGATATTTACCAGAATATGTGCTTGTTTTATTCTATCCATTTAAAATCCTTTCTAATTTACGTTCTCTATACTTTTGTATAGTTATAAAATTTTCCTCTACATCCAACCACTCAGAATATGGACTAAACCCATAAAGGGGGTTGTCATCATATAAAGATCTTGAATAGACAGTAACCATATCACCAACCTTTAACGCATCACTATTGGCATCTATCTGATACCAACCATCTACTACATCATTAACCAATACTAATCTATCACCAATATTAAATTTAAACATTTAAATTCCTTTCTAATTTAAATTCTCTAAAACTTATTACTTTCGCATTTTTAATATAGATTCTTTTAATGAATTTGTTTTTATGATTTTTATAACAACACTATTATTCATTCTTTCTAATTTTTCCATTGACAATCCTTTCTAATTTCTTTTCTCTACGTTTAGACAGGTTTTTTTATTATGTATATTTATTGTATATTTGCAAAATGAATATACATTTTAAAGATAAGGAATTATTTGAACGTCTTAAAAAGGCGACATTGGTAAAGGTAAAGGTTGGGTCTCATATGTATGGTACGAATACAGAGAATTCTGATATTGATTGGTTATACATATATGCTACATCAGATAATGAGTTATTATCTGTTATACAATCTTATCATCAATTACAATATATTGAAGAAGGTGTTGATCACAATTTTATATCATTACATAGTTTCATTAGAAATTGTTTAAGTGGTGATTCAACTATTAACTTTGAGGTTATACAAAGTGGTTTATTGTCTGATAGTTTATCGTGTTTAAATGAAATGAAGAATTCATTTATTACCTATACTATGATTAGGAGTTATTTAGGTTTAGCCAGAAGAGATATAAAGCATTATCATAAGCAAAAGGACGATTACAATAGAAAGAAACGATTAGGACATATTATACGAGGTTATATCTATGCTCGTAAGATGATTGATCATCATTGGGATTTTGAAACTGCTAATAGGGAGTTGCGTTCAATTGAATTGGATGTATCGAACAATAAGATGTTAAGAAAATATGAAACAAAGATATCTGAGTTAAGATTGGAGTTATCTGAGAAATTCAATGGTCACACATTGCGTTATGCTCAACATATTGATGTTGAGTCTGGCATCAAATTAAATAATAGTATAATAGAGTTATGTAACTCAACAGATTATCGTGAAAAACAAAATCATTTAGTTGGGTTTGAAATGTCTAAATTTATTAATGCTTATGAGAATTGGGTTGAATATGAGTAAAAATTATTCAATCTGTTTTCTAACCCATTCATTTTCTTTTCCTTATCATTTAGTTCAGAAAAATATAAGGATAGATTTTTGCATAAGTTTGTGACAAGGAGTGAGATAGATGAAAAAATAAATTATTTAAAAAATGAGTTAGGAGATAATATAGTATATGGTCTTAATTTAGATAATTTTATTAGGGGTATATACAATATTTCGATTAAGGAGAAGAATAAGGAGAAGAAATTGGAGAAATACTTCAATGATTATATATTAGATTTAGATTCAAGAATTGATAATATGATTAATTGGAAGAAATATTCTGAGTTTGATACTGAGTTTGATGAATTAAAGAAATTAAAAAAGGAGAGAACATTAAAGATTGGAGCCAAACAATTTTTGAATGAGAAAGAGCCACTTCAAATAGAATTATTAAAGATGTTAGAATGGGTAAAAACAACAGGTTCTAGAGTCGTACTAATATTTGAGGGTAGGGATGCTGCGGGAAAAGGTTCAGCAATAAAGACTATCACAGAATATTTGGATCCAAAATATTTTAAGGTTGCTACTTTTGATATTCCAACAAAGGAAGAACAAGAGAATTGGTTCATGAGATATGAAAAAGAATTACCAAAAAAAGGACATATAACATTTTTTGATAGAAGTTGGTATAATAGAGCGGTTAATGATCCAGTAATGGGATATTGTACGAAAGATGAATATATGAAATTTATGTCAGATGTTATACCATTTGAGAATAATTTAATAGACAAAGGATATATACTTATGAAGTTTTGGTTTTCTATTGAGAAAGACACTCAAAAATTAAGGTTTAAACTGAGACAATTAAATCCATTAAAATATTGGAAATACTCACCAAACGATGAAAAAACTATACCTAAATGGGATTTATTTACTAAATTTAAAGAACAGATGTTACAAAACACATCAACAGATAAATCACCTTGGGTGATTGTGGATTCTAATGACAAGAGAACAGCAAAATTAAATGTTATTCGATATATTTTGAATAAAATTCCTTATAGTAAGAAAAAACAACATGTGTATCCTGAAGTTGTATTTGAAATCTAATTGTTCTAATATTTTTGGATTATTTGTATATAAATCACAAAAACCAACTTTGTTTCCCTCTCTCTTCCCTATTATATCTAGATTTTTTGGTAAGCTTTCTAATTGATAAAGACTGCGGGCGTTCTGATTATTTTACTCACACACCAAGGAGATATGTCTCGTGATGAAAAAGCTGAACTTGGACATAAACATGGACATAGTGTCCAAGACTTATAAGACCTTAATTGGAAACTGACTGAATTGCCTGAAATTTACTTCTACTTAAATAGCAAATATTCCACAATTGATTGATGAAACAGAGTCTCGAAACCCATCAGATTATTTATAATATTAATAGCATTTTTGGATGTTAAAAAAAGAAAAAGACCTTTAGAAGTTTTACAAGTATCTAAAGGTCTTTTTTGTTTATAATGGGATAGTATTATAATGGAAGTGAATGCTATTTTTATTATTCTCCTCCTGCCAGTTGAGTAACCTCAAGTTTTACTTTTACGCTAGCATCGCCAGTAAGTGCGAAAACCACATTGCCAGTTAGCGCCGCGCCAGAGTTGGCTGCTGCTGTTAATTTTGTTGTTTTACCGTCAATAACTCCAGTAATCCAGTCAGGTTTTGAAACAATTTCATACGCCGAACTAGCCGTTACTGTTATATCCTTAGACTCGCCAGCTGCTGCAAATTCTTGAGTTTCAGGGCTTATAGTAATTGTTCCAGTTGCAGGAACTTCAGGAACATTGGAATTATCAATTGAATAATATATTGCGCCATCGCCTGATGGTACTGGAAATGTTCCTGTTGTTAAAGTACAGAATTTTAATGTTCCTGTTAAAGTACCGCCACTACCAAATGAATTAGCACCACCT
>Ga0172382_10009427_pt1 | contig 13331 bp, 4 predicted proteins | sample Leawel138RmetaG_FD_122245 | JGI IMG/M metagenome (GOLD analysis project Ga0172382, IMG submission 122245) | Leachate microbial communities from a municipal landfill in Southern Ontario, Canada - Leachate well 138R metaG | ecosystem: Engineered > Solid waste > Landfill > Unclassified | place...
CCTTTTCTCACGAAACACACAAGGATAAGATCAATGAAAAAACTTCTCACATTTGCGGCTGTCGCCGCCTTTGCCGTCAGCTCGTTTGGAGCCAGTGTCATGTGGGGTTCAGGCCAACTCAAGAACCCTGTCGATGCTGGGGGAGCTTGGGGAACCAAGAATGTTGGCAATAGCGCTGGCTACGTAGTCGTTTGGTTTTTCGACAGTGAAGCCAATGCCAACGCCTTTGTCGCCAGTAACTATAGCGATGGGTCGCTGCTTTTCTATGGTACGGTAGAAGGTACTGAAGTATTAACGAAAGACAGCAGTGCTTCACTCGGTCGGTACACTGGAGCAACGGAGAACGTTTTTGATGCAAACGAAGAGTATTTCACCGTCGCATACGCCCAGACTGTCATCAGTGGTGTGAGCCCTGAGATGGACAATACTTGGTATATGTACAGCGGAGTTGGCTCTTTCATAGTGCCGGGAACTGCTGATGCATCACTTGAGTTCACCACGGGTGGCGGCTTTAGTGATGGTGCCCGCAAGTGGCCCACGAACTGGACTCCGATTCCGGAGCCGGCGACTGGCGCTCTGGCTCTGGCCGGTATTGCGCTGTTGCTGCGTCGTCGTACACGTGGCTGATAATGTTTGAGGGGCGGCTGGGCTGAAAGTTTTTTCACCCGCCTGCTGAGTCCCTGAAACAGCAAAAAAAAGAGTCCCCGTCGTGGCAACACGGCGGGGATTTTTTTTATGGAGCCCTGGGACCGCAGGGCTCCACGCCTCCGCGTGAGTTTCTCCCCACACCAGCTTACCCCAGCCGGGGCAAGGTGCCACTTGCCCCTCTCCCCTCCGCGTTCTCCGCGCCTCCGCGTGAGTTTCTCCCCACACCAGCGGGGGTTTTACCTGTGTTGCGGCTCGGCACAGCCTCGCCCTCCACCGGCGGGGGTTTTACCAGTGTTGCGGCTCGGCACAGCCTCGCCCTCCACTATCCACTATCCCCCCTCCCCCTCCCTCCCCCCGTCGGGGCGGTGGAAAGAATTTTTGCTATGCGATTGACTTTCGAGGCGCGGGGTGGCATACTGGGCGAAATACGGCGGGTAGTAATGCGCTAGAACCCCGGGCTTCACAATCCGGAGCTGGCGTTTTTTTACCCACTGCCGGTCAGGCGGGCTCTATCTGGAGGCGGTCTGGTCGGCGGTAATCTGTTGTCCCACCACGCGAGCGGGAATGAGATCATGAATTTTAGAATTGCCTGGTTCAAACGCCTGATTATATCGGGTTTTAGCGTTTTACTGCTGCCGTTGCTGGTTCTTGGAAACGGCGGCGGTGGCAGAAATATCAATTGGTCGGAAGTGGACGGGCAGAACGCCGCTTCGAACCAGTTGCTGGTGAGGTTCGACCCTGCCAAGGCCAGCCGCTCGGCGGCGGGGGTGCGCAGTCTGCAAGCCACGGCCGCTCTGGGAGCCCAGGTCAAGCGCGAGTTCGAGCGCATTTCCTGGCAGGTGATAGAGCTGCCGGCCAACCTCTCGCTGGCGGCGGCGGCTCAGACCTATCTGGCCGATCCGGCCGTGCTGGATGTCGAGCCCAACTACCGTTTCTACGCCACAGCCGTGCCCAATGATGCCCGCTATCCCTCACTCTGGGGCATGCCGCGCATCGGGGCCGAGACGGCCTGGGACGTCACCACGGGCGATGCAGACATCATCGTGGCGGTGATCGATACGGGCATCCGCTACACCCACGAAGACCTGGCGACCAATATGTGGGTCAACCCGGCACCGACAATCGAGATCGACGGACAGGAAGATATCCACGGCGCGGTCTGGCTCGACGGGATCGGGGTGCCGACCAGTGCCGACCCGCAGGACGACCATGGCCACGGCACACATGTGGCCGGCACGATCGGGGCCGAGGGCAACAACAGCATCGGAGTGGCGGGAGTCAACTGGCGCGTCAAGCTGATGGCACTCAAGTTTCTGAACAGTTCCGGCGCGGGCTGGACGGCGGACGGCATTGCGGCGGTGGACTATGCCATCCAGCATGGTGCACATGTCCTCAACAACTCCTGGGGCGGCACAGGCTACAGCATGGCGCTGCAGGCCATGATCGAAGCCTCGGCGGCGGCCAACCAGCTTTTTGTGGCGGCGGCCGGCAACGAGAGCACCGACAACGACGCCCTGCCGCAGTATCCGGCCAGCTACAATGTCGATAACATCATTTCAGTCGCCTCGATCGACCCCAACGGGCAGCTCTCCTCATTCTCCTGCTTCGGGGCGCAATCGGTCCACATCGCGGCACCGGGGCGCAACATCCTGAGCTGCGGCCGCGGAGCCGACAATAACTACGTTCAGTTGAGCGGCACCTCGATGGCCACGCCGCACGTCGCCGGGGCGGCGGCGCTGCTGCTGAGCATCAACCCGACCGCCTCCTACCACGAACTGCGCGACCTGATTCTCGACACCGCCCGCCCCAACGAAAACCTGCTCGGGCGCATGACCACCGGCGGCGAGCTCAACCTGGCGGCGGCCATAGCGGTTTATTCGGGCGAAATCCAGTTCGACCGCAAGGCCTACCGCTCCGACGCCACCGTCACCGTGACAGTCAGCGATGCCTCGCACGATGCCTCGGTCAACGACATCGATATTTCCTGGCGCATCACCACACCGGCGGGCGCGGTACGCGCCTCCGGCCTCATCAACGCCCTGCGCGAGCCCGGCACGATCAACTTCGTCGGCACACTGGCGCTGATATCGGGCAGCACGGCCGTACACGGCGACCTGCTCACGGCCGAGTATCAGACCGGGCTAGGGGCGACAGTCAACGCCGCGGCCCCGATCGACGACGTGGCGCCCGTGATCAGCAACCTGCGCGTAGAAGAGATCCGCGACGACCGCTTTGTCGTGCGCTGGGAGACAGACGAACCGGCGCTGGGCACAGTAGTGGCCGACGTGGCGCTGCCGGCGACGCTGCACAGTTTCGAGAGCGGGGTATTTGTGGTCGATCACGCCATCACGGCAATCGGCCTCGAATCCTGGACCAAGTATTTTGTGCGCGTAGTGGCCGAAGACTATGCCGGCAACGTAGCGACCCTGCCGGCCGACAGCCTGAGCGTGATCGAGTCCGAGTATCTGCCGGCCATCACCCGTGGGCGGGTCGAGGTATATTACAGCGATTTCGAAACCGGCACCGCCGGCTGGACGGCCGAGAGCCTCTACGGCGAGGCCTGCTGGGAATACGGCATTCCGCGCTTCGGGCCGGCCGACGTCTCGCGCTGCTGGGGCACGGTGATATCCGGGCCGCACCCCGACTCCGTCAACGCCGTGCTGGTATCGCCGGCCATCCACGTCGGGAGCTGGCCGGTGATCCAGTTCTCCCACTGGCGCGACATGGTACGCGCGACCCAGTACACCGATGCGGGCTTTGTCGAAGTCAACAACGACGGCGTCTGGGAAAACGTGACCCGCTACATCGATGAATTCGGCGGGGCCGACCTGATCACCGGCACCAGCACGGGGCTCTGGGAGCGGCTATCGGTGCGGCTGCCCGAGCGCTTCAGCAACCGTCCGCTGCAGGTGCGCTTCCGCTTCATGTCCGACCAGTACGAAGTCGCGGCGGGCAATCCGGCCGGCTGGCTGATCGACGACGTAACCTTCAGCGAAATCCCGAGCGGCGACATCATGCTGACCGACGTCGTAGTTGACGACAGCATCGGCGGCGACGGCGACGGCTATGTCGAGCCGGGCGAAACGGTGGGGCTGAACTTCGACGTGATCAACTTCGAGCGGACGCTTTACGATGTGACCGGCGTGCTCGACGTACTCTGCGAGGGGCGGCCCTCCGAGCAGGCGCGCCTCATCAACGGCTCACCGGCGATGCTCGAATTCGGCGACATACCGCCGGGCGAGATCCTGCGCGCCCTGCCGGCGGCGCCGGTACTGCTCGAGCTGTCGCCCGATCTGGAAGCCGGCACAGTGATCACGCTGCTGCTGAGCATGGTCGATGGCGCGGGGCAGCGCTACGAGGCGCGCTGGCGTCTGGTGCTCGAAGAGCGCGAGAGCATCGGCGGCAAAGTCGTCGATGCCCAGGATGTCGGCATTGCGGGGGCTGTGGTCGAAGCCATCTACGGCGCCCAGCGGCGGCAGGTAGTCACCGCCGCCGACGGCAGCTTCCAGCTCGCGGGGCTCAATGTCGGCCGTTCCTACAAACTGCGGGCGAGTCTCGAAGATGCCTTTGTCTCGCCGGATTATCCGGTCGTGGCACCGTCCGTCGGCGTAATCATCAAGATCGCCGATGCGCTGGCAGAGATCGTCCCCGAGGAATTTGACCTGGCGATACCCCAGGGAGTAGTGACGACCAACAGCTTTACGATTGGCAATGTCGGGACACTGCCACTGGGCTTCCGCTTGCGGGTACTGTACGGCGAAGGACAGATGCCGGGCTGGCTCAAGCTCGACCCCACGATGGCGACAGTGGCCATCGGGGCGGCGGAGACGGTTGAGCTGGCGATCGACACCCGCCAGCTCCCGCCGGGCGTTTACGAAGCCGAGATTTTTGTGGATTCCAACGACGCCTCGGGGATAGAGCTCTCCATCCCGGTGCGGCTGACGGTACTCGAAAACGGCCTGCTGGCGTTTGAGAGCGTGCGGCCCGACAACTCCACCGGCACGGTGACGGCCGGCATCCCGACCGATATTTACATTACCCTGCGCAACCTCTCGCGCTACAGCCCGGCGACAGCCCTCGAGGGGACACTCAGCAGCGCCGATCCGGCGCGGGCGAGCGTCAACGCCGACGCGACCGGCTGGACCGCCATCGCGCCCGGCGGCACGGCCGAATCCGTGGCGAGCCTGGTCTGCAACGTGACCCTCGACCCCTCGCTGGGGGCGGGCGATGCCGCGACCTTCAACCTCGATGTCCTCGATACCAACGGCAGCGTGACACCGCTGACCTTCGAGCTGGTCAACACACCCGGCTCGGTCTCGGGCAGCGTGACCTACGACATCCGCATCGACAACAGCCTGCCGCCCAACCCCGAGGACTACGACCTGCCGCTCGAAAACGCCATCGTGACGGTCGAAAACAGCGCCGGACTGGTCGTCGGCAGTGGCGTGAGCGATGAATTTGGTCAATACAGCATCGCCGGACTGGGCTACGGCACCTTCTGGATCTACGTGCAGGCCGCTGCCGCGGACGGCCGCATGGTGCCGCCGGCCGGGCGCAAGCTGATCATCGCCGGCAACGAGACGGTCGACTTCAACCTGCACCAGGATGGTGCGGAGTTTCCCTTCGACCGGGCGCCCGTGATCGTGCTGGGCGGCCTCGAGATCGACGACAGCCTCTACGGCAACGGCAACGGCATTATCGATGCCGGCGAGCGGATCGTGCTCCGTGCGCGCATCCTCAACAAGGGCGAATCCTCCGCCGAAAACGTGACAGCCCAGCTCGTGACGGCCGACATGGGAGTGGCCGACATCCTGACGATCGACAGTGCGCATGCCTCCGACGTAAAGGTGGTGACGGCGCACACCAACCCGCTCTATCCGGTCGAGCTGACCCCCTCGTTTGTGGTCGAGATAGACCCGGCCGCGCCCAAGGGGGCCCTGCAGCGCCTGACAGTGGTGGTGACCGATAGCGGCACAGTCCTGCGCGAATGGCCGCTCGACATCCGCCTGGCGGTCGATCCCGAAATCGTGGTCTCGGGACGGGTCGAGTTTGCCGACGGGGCCAACACCCCGGCCAACTTTGCCGCGACAGTCATGCAGCTCAGCATGGGTCCGGTGGTGTTGCACGCCGCGGTGGCATCCGACGGCAGCTACAGCTTCACGGGAGTGCCGCGTGCTGTGGCCGGCGAAGTGACAACCTATGCCCTGCCGCCCGACTATGCTCCGCCGGCCGCCGTCGCGGTAGCCGCGCTGGAGGACGACTTCGAGCTACCGCTGATCATCATCCCGGTGATGGAGATCGACATGCCGGCCGCGCTCTCCTACGTGATTGGCGAAGGCCAGTCCCTGAGCGACATAGTGACGGTGGTCAACAACGGCGCGACCGCCCTTGAAATGACGATTGAGCGGACCTATGCGCGCACGTTTGAGGAAGTACACGAACCGCTGCGTGCCCTGGGCGTGCTGGGCGGTGCTGGAGCAGGCGCAGAGGGCGTGGGAGAGGGCGAGCTGCCCGAGATCCTCTGGGCGACACTCGACGCCGACGAATATCAGGGCGACGAGATTGTCGTGCGCTTCGCTGCGGGAGTTGGCAAGGCAGAACAGGCGCAGATCCTGGCGGCCAACAACCTCGAACCGATCTTCTACTTCAACGCCTTCCCGGCGGCGCTGGCGCGGCGCCTCGACGGCGAGAACACGATCGACGCCGCGCAGGCGCTTTCGATCCGCATGGCGGCCGATCCGCGAGTGGCCCTCGTATCGCCCGACGACCGGGCCGAGGCGCTGGCGGTCAACCTGCCCAACGATCCGCTCTTCGACCTGCTCTACGGACTGCACAACCAGCGCCAGAGCGGCGGCACGATCGGCATGGACGTGGCGGCGGCCAGCAGCATCTGGAACCAGACGACCGGCAACAACAACATCGTGATCGCGGTCTGTGACACGGGGGTCATGATCGACCACGAAGACCTGGCGGCCAACATCTGGATCAACCCGCATCCGGGGCTGAGCGAAGGTGTTGTGGGCGATATCCACGGCTGGAACTTCTTCGACAACAGCAGCGACGTCGATGACGGCTACGGTCACGGCACCCACGTGGCCGGCACGATCGGCGCGGTCGGCAACAACGGCATCGGCGTGGCCGGGGTCAACTGGAACGTCTCGATCATGCCGATCCGGCTGACCAGCTACTTCGGCGGCTTCACCACCTCGGCGCGGATTGCCAAGGCGATCGAATATGCCGTCGAAAACGGAGCGCGCGTCAGCAACCACAGTTGGGGCGGTCGCGATACGGCCGGCGTGATGTCCGAGGCCATCAAGTTTGCGCGTGCCAACAACCACCTGATCGTGGCGGCGGCGGGCAACTCGGCGCGCGACAACGACCGCATCCGCTACTATCCGGCCAACTACAGCGCGGTATATGACAACGTGATCACCGTGGCCGCCACCGATCACGATGGCGAGCTGGCCAGCTTCACCAACTACGGTGAGGAAAACGTGCAGATTGCCGCGCCGGGGGTTGACATCTTCAGCACGATTCCCGAAGGCGACTGCGCCATGAAGATGATGCTGATCTGGCCCGAGGATGCCAAATACGAGTATTCGAGCGGCACCTCGATGGCCGCCCCGCATGTGGCGGGTGCAGCGGCTCTGCTCTGGTCGCTGGCGCCGACGGCCTCCTACGAAGTGATCCGCGACGCCCTGTTGCTGGGCGTGCGCAAGGACAGCCGCCTCGAAGGCTGGGTCAAGACATCCGGCCACCTCGATCTGAGCCTCGCGCTCGAGGCGCTGGGCTTCGACTGGCTGCAGGTGCAGCCCGAGAGCTTCAGCCTGGCGCCCGGGGCAAGCATCGATCTGGCGATCGAGATCAACAATCCGCCGCAGTTGTCGGCCCGTCTCGGCAACCAGCCCTACGAAGCGACGATTCTGCTGCGCGACCAGGACAGCGGAGCCTTGCGCAGCCTGCCGGTGGATGTGACGGTGACCAACGCCCCCTGGATGATGCTGGGCGATGTGCGGGTCGAAAACCTGACTGTGCATCAGGATGCACTGGCCGCCTCGCCGGGCGACCAGGTCAACCTGTGGGTGACACTCAGCAACCGCAGCTTCGACAGTGCCCAGAATGTGGCCGCCGTGCTTACGGGCGGCGGCGGCAGCACGATTGTGCAGGGCACGGCCACCTGGGCATCGATCTACGGTGGCGAGAGCCTCGAATCGGAAGTGCCGCTGGTGGTGACACTCGATCCGGCTGCCGTCGGCGACCTGACCTTCGACCTCGACATTACCGTCAAGGGCAAACCGGCCGGTAGCGTCAGCGTGACCGTAGCGGTGCTGGTGGGCAACACAGTTGCCGGCACGCTGCGGAGTGCCGACAGTGCGGCGACGCCGCTGGCGGGCGTGCAGGTGGAAGCCTGGGGCGCCACCGGTGCCCGCACCATCACCGGCGCAGACGGCGGGTTTGAGCTGCGCGGCCTGAGCGATGGCGACTACCGCCTGCGGGCCTGGCCCACGACCCACGAACGTCTGCCCGAGGTCAACTTCAGCGTCGCCGGAGCGCCGCTCGACCTCGGCGACCTGTTTGTCAGCGCCCCTGCGGTCAGCTTCAGCACCAGCCGCGTCGAGATCGAGCTGGTGCAGGGCGACACAGCCAGCGACAGCCTCGTGATCGGCAACGCCGACGGCGATGCCGCCGCCGATTTTGTCTGGACTGCCTATGTGGCGCCGCTGCGGCGCATCGCGCTGATATCCGACGGCCTCAGCCTGCAGGAACTCGAGGCACCCCTGGCCGCGATGGGCTTCGAGGTTTCGTATTACAGCAACAACTTCGAGCGCGTGGCGGTTGAAGATGCCACATACGCCACGTACTATATCGAGCAGCGCGTCAACTACACCCGCAAGCCCGGCTTCCTCTCGCAGTTTGATGCCGTAATCTGCGACATCACGGGCCCCGACGGCAAGGGCCGCGTCTTCTCAAGCCGAGGCGACCGCCCTAGACGAATACGCCTTCCACGGCGGCCGGGTGATCCTGACGGGAGCCAATCCGCTGAGCCTGCCCGACAACGAGCTGCTGGCGCAGTTGATGGGGCTGATCGAGCTTGAGCGTGCCGCCGACCCGGCCGCGCAGGCCGATATCCTGAGCGATCTGGCGACACCCTTCGGCGAGTTTTTCGTCGGCGAAAAGCTGCTGACGACCGATCAGGCCTACGATATCGCCTGGGGTTTCCCGAGTCTGGTGACCCTGCCGATCGCCGGTGCCGACGGTGCCAACAAGATCGTGCGGCGCGACAAGGGTGCCGAGGGCTCGATCTACCTCTGGACCGGTAATGCCGGCGGTGCCGAATGGACACATGCGGGTCTCTGGTGCGACATTCTGCGCGGCATTCTCTGGCAGGAGCTGGTAGAGGGGGCTGCCATAGAGGTGCCCTGGCTCGAGCTTTCGGCCGACAGCGGCACGCTGGCCGTCGATGCCAGCACCGAGATTACAATCGGCATGCAGATGCTGGCCAATACGGTCGTCGATCACCCCGAGGCGGTCGTCATGTTTGTCGGCAATTTCGCCGGCAGCGACGTCTGGCCCCTGCGGGTTTCCGTCGATGTCGCCCCGCCGACCCTGCGTGCCTACACCACCGGCCTTGTCACCGACTGGCGCGGCCATCCGCTCAAGGGCGACGGCAGCGAAAACTCCGACCTCTTCCAGGTGATCTGGACTGGATCGAATGGCGTGATCGATCCGCCGGCTCTCGACGGTTCGCCCGGTGGCGACGACGTGCTGCTGGCCGTGTATGCCTCGGGGCAGTCCTACGGGCGCTTCGGTGTCGGCCACGAGATTACGCCCGACATCGGCCGCTTCGATACGGTCTTCCGTCATCGCATCCCGGCTGCTGCCACCAACAAGCTGGTCTATGTGCGGGCCTGGGATGCCCCCTCGTTTGAGGCCGCCATGGTCTATGGCGATTCGCATCTCTACGAGGTGCAGTACCAAGCGGGCGAAGAGCACGACTTCGGCAGTTGGACGGTGGGCAACATCCTGCGTTACGGACGCGACTCGAATGGCGACGGTGTGCCGGATGGCTGGATCATCGACAACCGTCCCGATCTCGACCCCACGACCCCGGCCGGCCCTGCCGGTGCGCTCGATTCGCATGCCTGGTACATCAACAAGCGCAGTATTCCAAACGGCTCGTCCGGTGATAAGTCCTACCCCTGGCAGGTGGTCGTCAGCGAAAAGTTTGTCTTCGTGCTCGACCAGAAGAACAGCCGGATCGCGATTCTCAACCGTGCCGACCTCAGTATCAAGGGTTACTACGGTACTACCGGCAGCGCTGCCGGCCAGTTCAAGAAGCCCGAAGGCATGGCGGCCGACCCGCGGCCGGGGCAGAACCGTTTTGCCGTGGCCGACACCCAGAACAACCGTTTCCAGGTCTTCACCTACGACCCCGACAGTGCTGCGATCAGCCATGCATTTACCGTGGGCGGGACGACCAAAGGCATCGGCAATGGCCAGTTTGATCGACCACGCGGCATCTCGATTGTCAATGTCACGGGCGATATCTACGTGGCCGATACCGAGAACAACCGGGTTCAGGCCTTCAACGCCAACGGTAATTTTGTGCGTGCATTTACCGGCAGCGGCACCTATGCGATGGAGAAGCCGCAGGGCATTCTGGCCGACTACGATCTCGGCGTCTATGTAGCCGACACCGAAAACCACCGTGTACTGCGCTTCAGCATGCTCGGGGTTGCCCGCGGCGCTTTCGGGTCCGAGGGCGAGGCCGACGGCCAGTTCAGCCGTCCGGTCGATGTGCGCGTCTGGCGCCACACCAAGCCCGACGGCGGCTATGTCCACCGTCTGGCCGTGAGCGACCAGAACAACAACCGCGTCCAGCTCTTCCTGCCGGATGGCCAGCACCTGCTCAACATCGGCTCGCTCGAAGCGGGTGCCACGGCGCATACGGCCAACGGGGCGCTGCACCTGCCGCGCGGCTCGTTCCCGATCGACGACACCAACCTGATCTACGTGGCCGACCAGGGCAACTGGCGCATCCAGAAATTCGGTGTGATGCTCGACTTCGACGGCGACGGCATGGACGACTTCTGGGAGGACCAGAACGGCCTCGATTCGAGCGACCCCGGCGACTGGGACAGCGACGCGGATGGTGACGGCCTGCCGGCTCAGGGAGAATACCTGGCCGGAACCGACCCCAACAACCCCGATACCAACGGCAACGGCGCGAGCGACCTGACCGACCTCTTCAACGGTGTGGATCCGGCCGAAGCGGGTTCGTCGGTGGATCCGCAGTACATCCCGACCCTCGTCAGCCTGGTTGCCGACCTGCAGCAGGTGCCGGCCGGTGACGATGTGGTCCTGACGGCCACCTTCGACCAGCCCCTGCCGGTCGATGCCGAGGTCTGGCTGACCCTGGCCGGCGGCTCCAACCTCAACCGGCGCCGCATGCAGACGGCCGACGGGATCACCTTTGTCTATACCCGCCGGACAGCCACGACAGATGGCGGCTGGGTCGATGGGGCGGTTTCCTGCGGCTTTGTCGAGCCCTACAGCGTGACCGAGGAAGACCTCTTCGAGGTCATCTTCAGCGCCCCGATGGATCCCTTCCCGATTGTTCATATCTCCTACGATCCGCCCGAAATCGGCTGGGAGGCTGTAGTCGGCGGCACTTATGTCGTCGAGCGCTGCCTCGACCTCTGGGAGAATCCGCGCGTCTGGACACCTGTGGTGACCGTCGTGGCCGACAGTGACCCGATGATCGTCGCCATACCGGACGAAATTCTGACAGCCTTCTTCCGTGTGGTACGGATCAACTGACAATGAGTGGAAAATCAAGCAGAACACCGCTCCTGACGCTAGTCATTCTCGCCGTGGTCGCGGGGCTCTTCTATGCCCTGCAGACCCTGCGTGAGGCTACGCCGGAAGGGACGGAGGGCAGTGTGGACATCGCCGCAGCCGAGCGCGACGATACGGACGGGGGCTTTGACTTTGCAGCCTACGAGAAAGAGGTTGCGGCGCGCAAAGCCGAAGGCCGGTTCGACCATGCGGCGCACGAGGAGTCCCTGCTGCAGGTGGGAGTCGTCGAGGCCGATGAGGCATTGCGTGCCGCCCGCAACGAGCTGGTCAAGTACGAAGCGGCCAACATGCGCGCGACCCCCGAGCGCGAGGCCTGGACGGCCGAAATCGAAGGGCTTTACAGCGAGGCCAACGAATTGGGCGCACGACAGATCAAGCTGATGCAGGAAGATGCCGAGTGGCAGCGCCTTTCTGAAGTGCTGGCCACCAATCACCTGATCGCCGCCGCTCTGCGTCAGGAAGTGTACAAACACCTGGGGCTGGTGCGCGAAGCCCTGCAGGATCCCGATGCGCCGCCGCCCGGCCAACCCTCGCCGGAGCAGGCAGAGGCCGTCAAGCGCCTGCAGGCGGCGGGCGAAGTGGCCGCGGCGGCCAAGCGTGAGTTCGAGGAGTATCAGCTCAAGCTGCGTAGCACGGGCGCGATCGGAGAAATTGAAAACTCGCGCAGCGAACTGCTGACACGTGCCAACCAAAGGCAGGTGGAGTTGAAAGCCACCTTCGCGGATGACCCCGTCTGGAAAGAGCTCCAGCAGAAAATTGAACAGGCCGAGGCCCAGAGACGCAAGGCCCGGGCGCGTGTCGCCCGTCTGATCCGCATCCGCATGCAGACAGAGTCGGAGCTGAAACACACTGAAATTGAAGAAGCTGCCGGGCAGCAGGAGAACGAACCATGAGCAGTTGCAGTTTGACGGGCAAGAGTCGTAAATGTTATACAGGCGGCGCGTTAGCGATGGAGAAGAAACCAATGAAGAAATCAACAACCGAGAAGTCGATGTGGCGTGGATTGCGTACGATGCTGGCGGCAGGCCTGCTGAGTTGTGCCGCTCTGGTATCGGCAGCCCCGCAGGTTATCTATGTCGCAGCACTGGATAGCCCGGCCAATATGTCGGCCGGCCAGCCGGTGATTATTGCAGTTTATTTCAACGAGCCGGTGGAGGTAACCCCGACCGGTCTGGGTGTCTATCCCTCCCTGAAGCTGGAGCTCAAACCCTCCAACCAGACCGCGCAGTATGTCGGCTCGGACGACGACGGCTATGCGCTCTTTTTCCGCTACGACGTCCAGCCGGGCGACTTTACCGAACGCCTCTCCACGGTTGGCAGCAGTTCGCTCGACGTCCCGACCGGCGCCTCAATCAAGTCGGTCGCCAACGGCTCCAGCTGGCTTTACTACCAGGCCTACCCGACGGGTGGCCTGCCGCCCAAAACCCATGCCGACTCGCTTTACGCCTCGTCGCAAGTCGCCATCAACACCATGTCGATCTACGGTCCGGCGACCGTCCTCGATGGCAACACCGCCACCCTGACCATCTCGCGCGGCGGTCCTCTTGCGACCACGCTGACGGTCAAGCTGGAGTACCCGCCCCAGATTACCGGGCCGGCCACAGTCACGATTCCGTCCAACTCTGCCTCGGCCGACTTTGTCATTACCGGTATCAACCCGACGACCGTTCCCGTACCGGTGACTGGCCGTGTCATCGGCTATCCCGCGACGGGCGAGGGCGATGTTGTCCACCCGATTCAAGTTTCGGGTGTCACACCTTTCCTTGAGCTGACCGGCGGCGATTCCGAGATCGACGAAAACGGCTCTACCACCTGGGCAGTCA
>Ga0172382_10009428_pt1 | contig 13329 bp, 11 predicted proteins | sample Leawel138RmetaG_FD_122245 | JGI IMG/M metagenome (GOLD analysis project Ga0172382, IMG submission 122245) | Leachate microbial communities from a municipal landfill in Southern Ontario, Canada - Leachate well 138R metaG | ecosystem: Engineered > Solid waste > Landfill > Unclassified | place...
GAGCAAGCAATCCCGGGGTCTTTTCTTCACCCCTATCGTGTTGTTGTACTGGCCATTATACCCGGCATCTCCGGCACGGGCAAATCCGGTAGCTTTAGGCTGCTATTTCCCGGCCTAAGCAATTGGGATAAAATTATTAAGGGAACAATTACATGGGAAAAAGTAAGAGATATAATAGAAAAAGTTATGAAAAAAGGAACAGAAAGCAGATACGGTTCTGCATATAAAAGAGTTTTAAAAGTTGGGAAAGAAACAGTAACAGTAACATTTCAAAAGATAAATGATAGTATATGGAAAATTAGCGATGCATGGGTAAATAAGAAATAAATAGAATATTATTTGAAAGGTTATGATGTACAATGGATTTAGATAAGTTAGAGAGAATTATAAAAAATGAAAAATGGGAAGAACTTATAGGTTTTTTTGATGCTATTAATGAAGATTATTTAAAAACAGTTGAGAAATATGATCTTTTCAGAATTTCTTTTTACACTTGGTATGTTATGGCTGAATGGGGAAGATTATCACCAAAATTAGAAAAATGTTTAAACCAAGCAGAAAATATATTACTAGACCTGAATTATTCATAGATGTTATCTAACAGTGCGCTACACCGCATAGTTACTTATTTACAGCTAATATTACATTTCACTTAAAAAGTGAAGGTAGATCCATAGAAATAAAGGTCCAACTTTGTTAGAATATAGTTATAACAATAAAACCAAACAAAGGAGGACCCTCAATGTCTAGTTTAGTAGAAACTCGCTTAGAATGCAATAACAGTATTAAAATAAATTTCGATGGTGGTGATTTATCTTCTGATACAGGTATATTTCTGATAAAGGAATTCGCTGATAAGATTGACTTTGATAAAGTAGTAAAAAACACATTCAAAACCAACGATACGGCCACCTTCCGTACTCATAAGGATGTAGAAAACCTACAGCAGAAAATATACCAAACTATTGCAGGATATTTTCAGGATGATGACGCTGATGAACTTACCAAAGATTCCGTATTTAACACCATACTTGATAAGGACACTCTTGCTTCACAGCCGACCATGTCACGGTTTTTCAACCGTATGGATATAGATACTCTGGATCAGTATGAGCAAATACACAGGGCTATGAGGCAAAGAGTTTATTCCATCGAAACTCCTGAAAACGTACTTTTTGATATAGATTCCACGCTTTTCGGAACCTATGGAAACCAGGAAGGTGAAGGTTTCAATTATCATTACTCCAGTCATGGGTATCATCCATTGCTTTGCTATGATGGTCTGACCGGTGACCTCTTAAAAGCCGAGCTTCGGGATGGTAGTGTTTATACCTCTAATGGTGCTGTTGAATTTATGGAACCTCTGCTTACTGAGTATATGGATCAATACCCTGATACAAAGGTATATCTGCGTGGTGACAGTGGTTTTGCCGTCCCGGAACTGTTCAGCTTGTTAGAGCATAATGGTTGCTCTTATGCAATTAGACTTAAAGCTAACAATGTACTCTATAAGGAGGCATCCCATCTCACAGACGAGCTCGATTACCTAACTGCCACCAACAAGGTTGACTACGCTGTGTGTTACGGCGAATTCTATTACCAAGCAGGCAGTTGGGAGTACCCACGCCGGGTTGTTGTCAAAGCAGAGAAGCCAACCGGCCAAATGCTTTACATGTATACATTCATCGTAACAAACATGGAGTTAAATCCGGAAAGCTTAATTCAGTTCTACTGCAACCGCGGGCGCATGGAAAACTTCATCAAAGAATCCAAGAATGGTTTTGATTTTGATTCCATGAGTAGCCATAGTAAATTGGTTAATGCAAACCGTCTGCAGATATCCATGCTTGCCTACAATCTGTTTAACTGGTTCAAACGACTTGTAGTTCCTGAAAAAATGCGCAAACTTCAGGTTGATACTATAAGGCTGAAGCTTATAAAGATAGCATCAAGGATAGTACGGAGTGCCCGTTACATAATATTCAAGCTATGCAGTAGTTGTCCTTACAAAACGGAGTTCTTTGAAACCTTGGAAAACATCCGTAGGCTAAAACTCCAGATACAGCTGGAATAGCAGCTTTTTCTGCACCTTGATAAGTTCAAAATGTAGATTATTGTTTTTACGGGATAAGTCTGCCCTTTTTTGGGAGACAAACTCATCAATTTTTGAAATTTTGAACTTTAGAGCATAAATAGCTGGTAAAATCATTTTTTATATCACCGTGAATAATTCAGGCTAGATGCCTTTAAAATAGCAACTGAGAAATATTCAAATGACGGAGATTATTTGTGGTTTTATGGTTATTTAATTAGTGTTTTTCCGGAACACTTTGTATCAGTATATTCTGATTATTTAAAAGCAGAAAATACAGGAAAACAAATGTTAAATGTGGCTTCACAAATGCAATATACTTTAGCAATTATTTTTAATGAAAAGTTTTCGGAAAAAGATGTTTTGGAAAGTGGGAAAAAAGACTTAGAAAACATATTTGATAAAAGTACAGAAGTATATAATTATTTTATTAAAATGATAGAACTGATAGAGTCTGAGAATAAAAAATAGAATATTTCAAATAGAAAAATATATAATGTTTCTGTTAAAGCAAAGTTATAAGCGTTCATCTTGAATTCATAGGGGGTAAAATTAAAATACTCCCTTATTTTTCTGTGAAAATTTATCACCTTTCTATCAAAACACATGTGGAGTACATAACATTGATGTCAAGAGTGAAAGAGTGTGTACCCAGAAATACTAAAAATCAAGGGAAATATTAAGCTATATTGAAGTTAATAAATTAGGGCGAAACGCTGATGGAAGAATTGTTTTTAGTGCGACCGGCACTTGAACACGAGAAGCAATATGGAGAAATGATAGACCAGTGGAAAGATGTGGCAAGAGATTAAATCCAGGTGCGCTTAGGAGGTTTAGTAATTCACAGCAAAGAAATATAACATATGCAGAGTGGTTGAAATGGATTTAGGAAGACCGCATAGCAGAACAGAACTCTTATTTTTTATAAATGGCGAGATTATTATAGACACTATAAGTATTAGACGCAAAGATGCTAAAAGTATTGACAATGATGGTTATTCGGGATTTGGCATTAGACCGTCCCAAAGGCATAAAGGCTATGCTACAAAGATATTGTCAATGGCTTTGCTGCTTATAGGATAATGCAAAATCAATCCGGTCGTAATAACTTGGAGTAAGGATAAGACAACCAAATCGGAAGGAAGTTTCTGAAACAATACCTTTGGATAGTATTCACAAAAGTGTACTTAAACGGACGCCTAAAAGAATTACAGTTTATTCGTAAAAGTTGTGCCTTATTTACGAACAACCGTAAACTCGGAACACATTTATGAATAACTGTAGCTACAGATATACCGGGAACCTGACCTTTAGTCAAGATTTTTATTCAGCCGATAGGAGCTTCCTGCGACAGTTAGTTCTTTCAATATATTCATAAAATTGGTATAATCATTATATAGGGCCATAGAATCTAATAAGCTACGATGTTCTAAACTTATTAGTAGATGTTAACAAGTTTTAAGTGGACGACGAATCAAATACATTTTATCTGCAAGGTTGGTTGTTTTGGGAGGTATAGTAATGGGAATAAATCACATTATAGAAATACTAAACCAAAATTATAATCTTCATATAAAGAATATTGAGTTATTCCGTGAAGGTGGAAATCTTGCATATGTTGTTTATGGTGAGGACAACAAATTTTTCCTAAAAATAATAAGACCGCCATTCATTGAAAATGCACTATATTCAATCGACATTCAATTGTACCTTATGAAAAATCAATTTCCAGTTATTCCTATTGTACTAGCAAAAAATGATGATGCTTATGTTGAAACTCATATCAATGATGAAAGAAAGATTTTTATATTATATGAGTATATAGAGGGTGAAGAACCTGATCCTGAAAACACTGAAAAAGTAGGCGAGTTAATCGGGAAACTGCACAGGATTATGAAAAATTTTACAGGTGAACTACCTGTTAGGGATAAGTATTTTTTTATTGAGAGATATTTAGAAATTATGAGAATAAAGAAATATGATAAAGTTGATGCCTTTAAAGAGTATGGGGATGAGTTATGGGAAAAAATTAAAAATCTGCCTAGAGGATATTGTCACTGTGACCTTTATCGCGGAAATATCCATCAAGATAGCTCTGGAATATTACGCGTCATGGACTTTGACACATCCTGTATTGCTTTCCCGATGTATGATGTTGCTTTGTTTTGCAATGATACAAATTGGTATAATTTTGAGTATGACGGTTATGAAAAATCAAAAGTTAGGCTTGAGCAGTTTTTAAAAGGCTATTTGAAGTATTACTCATTAAGCAGAGAGGAAATAGCAGCATTTTATGATATGATTGCTGTTTATCATTTTCAGTTGCAGGCAACTATAATGGAAGTATATGGTTATGATTGTGTAGGTGTAGACTATTTTGATAAACAATATGATTGGCTGATCAAATGGAAAGAGCAATGTAAAGCGATGAACAAGCTATAGAAAATAGCATGATATTAAGTTAGCTGAGTTTATCATTTTATGATGTATTTAGGTTTAGAACAGTAAATGGAGGGGTTGATCAGAGTGTTATACTATTTGCTGTTTGAATACATTCATCCCGACAACTTGGCTCTACATATTTATTTGAGTTAGCCTTGTTTAACTGAATAATAAAAGATAAGGAGTGTTTTGTATGGAAAGGAGAGTAAAAGTCAAAAAAATTGATGACTGTGTATGGCTTATGGATGATAATGGCGAGGCGACGGGGTATCTTGTTTGCGGTGAGAAAAAGGCTGTTGTTATTGACACAATGAACGGTATCGCGGATGTTCATGCGGTTGTCAGAGAAATCACCAGTCTTCCGCTTACAGTAGTGAATACACATGGCCATTGTGACCATATTTTCGGTAATGTGTACTTTGATTGCGATTGCTTTTTACATCCCGACGATGCAAAAATTGCCGCCGAGCATATCAAATTTCCTGAATTTGTGGAGCTTTGCCAAAAAAAGAAGGTTGAAATGCCGCCATTTAAGGCAATTAATGATGGCGATGCAATCGACCTTGGTGGGCTTATACTTGAGGTTATTTCGCTACCTGGACATACTCCCGGAGGAATATGCCTGCTTTTAAAAGAAAAGCGAATATTGTTTACCGGTGACAGTATTAATCATCATCTTTGGATGCAATTGAAAGAGAGCCTGCAGCTCAAAACATTTCTCGAAAATCTTAACAGAATTTCATGGGTAACCGAAAACGCGGATAGAATCCTGCACGGTCATGCACAGGATTTTGATGATATTTCGTTGTTTGATGACTTACAGTCTGGTCTCAAAGAACTCATCGAAACACGAGGAAAAGGCGATACAAGATATAGCACAGAGTACAAATGGTTCGGCGGCATCGCAAAAAAATACCCTTTTGGCAGCGACGAAAGCGTTATTTGTTATAATGAGGAAAAACTAGATTAAACTGATTTTTTGATAAATTCAGGCAAGCTTGGGAAAAGGGGCTTGAGATATTGAGGTTTGTAAAATTCAACCGATAGATATGTTTTCCTAGTTCAGTCATGTCGAAACTCTATACTGATGCCGAAATAGTGAAACTATGTTAGCATAGTAGTCTTTAAACCTATTTTAGAGTATAATGAACTTAGAGTGAAATATTAATTGAATTTTTGTAAGAGAAAATTCCACCCATTAAAAAGCGTTTTAGTGAGTGGTGCCTTTTTTTAAATTTGTTTTAAGAAGAGATGGGCAGGGTGTAACCTTATTATAGTGAAGAAAAAACCATATCCAATTCAAGAAAGCTGATATTATGGGAAAGACTACATACATCATTTTGACGGCCCTGTAATGTATTTTTTATGGTTTCCAAGGGGGGATTCAATGAGAATACTGGTGATTGAAGATGACCGAAATATTTCTTTTGTTCTTAAACACTTTTTTTCCGGGCAAGGGCATGAAGTGATATGTTGTTTTAGTTTGGAAGAGGCATATCAATATAACCCAAACAGACAGGATTTTATTATTCTCGATCTCAATCTTCCGGATGGAGATGGCTTTGAATATCTGGCTTATGTCAGATCCTGCGAAATACGGATACCTTTCCTGATCATAACAGTGAGAGATCAGGAAAGTGATATTATTCAAGGTCTGGAGATGGGAGCAGATGATTATTTAACCAAACCTTTTTCATTACCGGTACTGAAAGCCAGAATGGATGCGATTTTAAGACGTGCTGGTTTTGACTGGGATGAAAAAAGGATCAAATGCGGGAATTTGGAGTTGGATAAAGCAACGAAGACAGCCTTTTTGGAAAGCAAAATACTGGATTTAAGTGCGAAGGAGTATGAACTGCTGGAACTCTTTATGGAAAACCAGGGACTGATTTTACCACGCCAAAAAATTATAGATTTGCTTTGGGGTTGGGAACGAGGGGATGTTTATGATAACACTCTGACTGTCACTGTCAAACGTCTCAGAGACAAAATTGCACCATATCAAGACTATATTCAGACCGTCAGGGGGATCGGATATCGTTTGACAGGAGGAGATGAATAGTGGCAAAGGCTTTACAGGCTTTTATATTTCCCACAGCTTGGTTTTTTGGTACATGTGCAGTTCTATATTTTAACCCGCGGTTAGACTGGATTACTATTCTTTGGTTACTTGTGTTGAGCATAATTATAGGATTTGCTCATTATCTTTTACATAAACGTGAAGAAAGAAAATTGCTTGAGGATATCGATCAGCTGATCGATCTGCTGCACTGCCTTGAAGAGCAGGAAGTACGCTTGCCACTAAAAGATGATATTTTTGGAGTTCTGAGGGACGAGATATGTAAAAGCTTGGTTAGTCAAAGGCATATACGTGATGAAGCGGTCAGAGCTAAAGAGCAACTAAAACGCAACATGGAGGATATCACCCATCAGATCAAAACTGCTTTAACAGCAGTACTTCTTCTTTTGGATTTGCTAGAAGCCGATCCGGACCATCCAATGGAATATCAAGAACGCCTGCGCCAGGAAGTCGAACGCCTTTATGAGTTCAGCGACCTGCTTTTAAAACTTTCGTCTTTGGATGCCGGGGCGGTCGATTTAAACAAGGCTTTCTTCATGGCAAAAGAACTGGTGATTGAAGCTGAGATGAGCCTTGAGTACTTGATGAGACAGAAATCTATAAGTATTGAAGTCTCAGGTGATGATTTTACTATTGAAGCTGACCGTGTCTGGCTTTTGCAGGCTCTGATCAATGTGGTGAAAAATGCCGTGGAGGTTTCTCCGCAGGGATCCAAAGTTTACATTTCACTTCAACAAAATGCTGTTTTTCAAAGCATTAAGGTTAGGGATTCCGGTCCGGGGATTGCCCGGGAAGAGCAGCGCAGAATTTTTGAACGTTTTTATAAAAGCAATCCTCAGTCCCCGGGTTTTGGCATAGGTCTTTCACTGGCCCAATCCATTGTCAGACAGCATGGAGGAGAGATTTTGGTCTCATCATCCGGGCAGGGTAGCGAATTTGAATTGCGCTTTTATTTGCAGCCGTGCAAAGAAAAAAGGTTTGTTTGTTAGCAAGCCTTAAAATTATTCTTCATGCAGAGCGGTAATGATGCTTTGTTCTAAGATTCTGCGTATTCCGCTCTTCATGGCTCCCCAGATGCCTAAAATACTGATCAGGAAAAATAAAACAAGGAGTGGATAGTTTATGTTAAGAGCCAACTGCCACGGCGAAAACATAAACTTTTTCCTGGCGGATACGACATAGACACCTCCGGTCAACATCAGCACGTAATAAATAATAACCCGTCTGATTATGAACCAGCTTTCATAATTAAGCATCTTTTTTATCTGATTTTCAGTCATCCCGGCGCTTCTTAGCAGAGCAAAGTCTCTGGTCCGGGTCTGCAGATTGATATGAAAGCTGTTATAGGCGTTGGAAAACCCAATGATCATAAAGAGAATTTGAGTCCCGATAGTTAATAGCAGCTCATTACGGTATTGTTCTTCTTTACTGGCCTGCTCAGTTAATATATTTCTAGTGAAGAAATCGGCCTTGGGAATATATTTGTTTATTGTTTTACGTACTTCTTCTGTTACCTGAAGCAATACCTCCGGATCAGCTTTTATTTTAACACGGTATACCAAGGGATGCTTTTCATCTACCTTGGCATTGCTGAAGAGAAAATCCTCCAGTTTTGTCAGAGATGTAAAAAGGGCGATTTGGTTCGGCGATATGGGATTAAGCTCAAAAGGAAAGTTATCGATCCGGCCTGCAATGGCTAAATCGTAACGTTTCTGGTCCTTGCTATCCAGAACCGTTATTTTGTCAGCAGTATCCCGGGACAGAGGTATATATGTACGGTATTTATAAGCTTTATTGGGGGATTGGGCAGTTTTGTCGAGTAAGAGAAAACCATTCTGTTCCGAACCGTTCAATCTATGTTCCGCTAGTAAAGTCTGGAAATCTGTATCTTGCAGAGCATAAACCGTTACTGTAGGATGATAATCTCTTGCGTTGTCTTTTAGGGAATCCATAAGCTGATCAGAGATAAACCCCTGGTTTTCTGACTGTAAATATTCGAAGTTATAGGAAGTAAAAACATGAACTGCCTCAATCTCAGGAATCTTTTCAAGTTCGTCCAATAAGGATCTTGGTGCTCTCTGAATCGTGTAGAAAGTACTGGTCAGTGTATAAGGCGAATCAGGGGTGTTGTATTTATCTTCCAAGTCTCGCTGTGCTTGGGCGATAAGTACTGTGCTGAAGATCAGAGTAGCCAGGGCCATAGCCAGAGAAAGCCCCCGGAACGTGTGCCGGTAGCTTATGGCATTATCCTTTGCCAATCCGCGGACAGCATTTTGGCCGTGTTTTTCAATACTTTGGCTTATCCGTCCTTTGAAGGCATAGATACCTTTCAATGATTCAATTATGGAAAGCTTGCTGCTTTGCCTTGCAGGTTTGAGTGCAGCCAACAATATGCAGAGCAGGGCCAGGAAGAATAAAACAATGAAGACTATTGGGTTTGGTGTAACCGGTTTGAATTGATCAGTTCGCTCTGGCTGAAGTATATTTATCGAGTTGAGCCACATGAGATAAAACAACAGATTGGTGCAGAGATACGCTAAAACCAGTCCCAACAGTACAGGCCGCAAACCTAAACGCAAGGCCTTTTCAATCACCAGGCGGTGTACCTGTTCAGGAGTCATGCCGACACTTTTTAATAAGGCAATCTGACGCAGTTCTTGATTGCTCCAGACATTAAAGGAATTATATATCATCACGGCAAAAAGGGCCAACATGCAAATCAACAAGCCAACCCGCAGGCTCCAGTGATCGATAAAATTACGGGAAGGAATCAAACCTGATTTGAAGATAAGTTTGCTTTCCAAATATTCTGTATTGTATTGCAGAAGGCCTTCTTTCAGTAATTCATCTTCATCCTTTCTTCCAAAGTCTCGCAAGATCTGACGCATTGATGAATAAGTGTCCCGCTCGTTTTTAAACCAAATAGTAACGTATACGGCTTCGTCATCGCCATGAAGAAGACTTACTGTATTTTCTTTGGTGAGCTGTCCATAGAATAAGTAATTCTTCTCAAAGCTAAGAAGTTGATCTTTGAAAATACCACATATCCGATACTCCTTATCTCCTAACCTGATGATTTTTCCCAAAGAGTAAGCAGGATTCTCAGCTATGAAAGTTTCTGAGACCAGGATTTCATTGCTCTGTTGTGGCAAACTGCCCTCTAATAACTGGGACTCAATAAAGCCGGAACAGGAGTAAAAAAGCATAGGGCTTTGCAGATAGAGATCTGCATTTGGACGCTGAAAAGGAGCATTTTTTATCCGGATAACCTTAGTAGGCTCCAGTGCTTTAATGTTCGCATTTTCCTGCAATTGCTTGTATTCCTCTTCATTGATGTCGTACAATACAGCATGATAATCACCGAACATTTTCTGATGGTAGTTACGTTGTGCCAGTTCCAGTTCACTGTAGATAAAGAGCAATGTTCCCAGTATAATCACCGCAACAAGAACAGAATAAAAAACAGCCGATGAATGTCTGCGATTTTTAATACTGTTTTTAGCCAGTTCAGAAATGATCATCGTAAATCCTTCCTTTCATGCAGTGTGCCGTCAACCATGAACATAACCCTTTCACAGGAGAGGGCTACCTTTTCATCGTGGGTGACCAATAAAATAGTTGCCTGGAAGCGTTGGTTCACCAGACGGAACAGTGATGTTATTTCCTCAGTGTTTCTTCGATCCAGATTGCCTGTGGGCTCATCAGCTAAAATTATTGCGGGCCGGGTTACCAAACTACGGGCAATAGCCACTCTCTGTTGCTCACCACCCGACAGTTGGGTTGGAAAACGTTTCAACTTATCTCCGATTCCCAATGTTTGAATGATTTCTTCAAAGAAAGTCGGAGCCGGTTTCCTTTGATCCAGCATTAAAGGCAGTAAGATGTTTTTCTCAACCGTTATGTTTGGAATCAGATTAAAAGACTGATAGATTACCCCAATATTTCGCCTGCGAAAAACAGCCATTTCTTTTTCGGCTAAAGATGTAATATCTACATCCTGAATCAGGACTTGGCCCTCAGTCGGTCGGTCCACACCTGCCAACATATGCAGTAAAGTAGATTTTCCGGAGCCACTGTCTCCCATAATAGCAATAAGTTCACCCTTTTCTACAGTTAAATTTACATGATTTAAGGCAAGTACTTGTTCAGCACCAGGATAGATTTTGGTCAGGTCTCGTGTTTTTAAGATTGGCATATATAAATACTCCTTTCATAAGTGTTGTTTTAAGAATAAGGATACGATATTTATGTGACAGGAAAGTGACAAATAGAAAAGTTTGAGTTTATAAAACATGACATATAGTTGTCGTGTTTAGTGCAGTAGAATAAGTCAATAAAGGATGATTATACCTAAATCATTCATACTTTGATATGAAGTATAGCTATAATTCACCTGGTGTAAGAATTTAAGTTTAAAAATATGGGCAGGAGAAATTAAGTGTGGCTTTATGAACAATGAATTAATTTTAAAAGCAGGAATGAGTAATAACTGGAAATGCAGCTCTTGCTATATTGCAAAAACTAATAATAAAGGTTATTTAAGGGTTTCATCAATCTCAAGCATTAACACCGACGGATTAAAAAATATGGAAGGGCAGGTACATTAATTATCTCACTGGTGGTATTGCAGATCCTAATTATTGCATTTTGGAATTTACAACCGTAAAAGCAATTCTTTAGGTAGATAATCAATATGAAGAGATATTGCTGGGAGATAATCAATATGAAGAGGAAATGCTTTAAAATGGTAGAATATAGCTATATAACAGAAGTTTAGCACTTTAAAAAAATTAAAGGCGATAACCTATGAATATATGGGTATTTGAATAGAAAAGATAGAAATGTTATATATTCCGATTTTAGCTGGAAATTAAAAAAGAAAAAATTGCAAAATAAAAGCATCCTTTTTATAATAGTTATACCAAAAAACAAAAGAAAAGGATGCTTTAAGATGAGAAAAAGTTATTTAAAACAAATTCTCACCTATATTAATAAGGTATATGATATAGGTGAAAAAATCAATACCTTAAAAGATAAAAGACCACAATCTAAAGTAGAAGTTTCAATAATTTCTTTCGTAGTACTATTTGGATTTATGCTTCAGGTAAGAAGTTTCAATAGATTAAAACATTGGATTAAAAAAGGTAAATTTAAAAAAGTAGTACCAAAAAGAACAAAAATGCCGGATATTGATGCCATTAGACGATATTTAAGTGATTTTGATTTAGATGGTTTAAAAGATATACATAATAATATAATAAAGACTACAATAAAAAATAAGGTATTTAGAAAAGGAACTATAGACGGATTGAAAGTAGCAGCAATAGATGGTGTAGAAGTATTCGAAAGCACAAAAAAGAGCTGTAATAAGTGTCTTACAAGAGTTGATAAAAATGGAACTATGCATTATTTTCATAGAGCAGTAGTATGTGCAACAATAGGTTCTGACCCACATATTATTTTAGGGCAGGAAATGCTTGAACCTAAAAAAGATGGCTCAGATAAAGATGAAGGCGAAATAACAGGTGGTAAACGATTAATTAAGAAACTATATAAAAAGTTTCATCATTTTGCAGATATAATAGTAGCAGATGCCCTGTATTGTAAATCAACCTGGATAAAAGAAGTTCTTTCGATAGGGATGGATGCAGTAGTAAGAGTTAAAGATGAAAGACTTAATATAGTTAAAGATGCATTAGGAATATTTAAATGCCGTCAGGCAGATAAAGAGTGGATTATCAGTAAAAGAAACAATAATTATAGAATAGTTAAAGCTTGGGATGAAGATGGCTTTGAAATGCCTAACTTAGACATGAAAGTAAGATTTATAAAATTTCTAGAAGAAATTCATACAGGGGATAAAGTAGAGACTAAAGAAGGTTGGATTATAACGACAGATAAACTTACGTGTGTAGAAACATTATGGAAGATAATGCATAAAAGATGGGATATAGAAAATAATGTATTTCATCAATTAAAAACAGAATGGCATTTTAACCATTGTTTTATTCATAGCCCGATAGGCGTAGAAACAGTATTAGTGTTTATGATAATAGCATTTAATTTGATGCAATTATACTTTTTTAGATGTATAAGAGGTTTTAGAAAGAAGAAAATGCTTCAAATAGATGTTATTGAAGACTTAAAAGATGAAAGATTTACTATAGAAAATGATTGGAAGAATCCTATATTTGCAAAGACATAGTTTTAAAAAAAACTGGAAATTAATCATAGGGATTTGTTGGGGTAGGGGGAGGTATATACATTTTTAGGATCTAACGCTCTTACCTTAAACCAGTTTTAGAAATGATTGTTAATTAATACATTTTAAGTCTAATTAAATTTCCTGCTGGAAATTTGATGCTAAATTTCTGGCTATATAAGGACTTAATTGACAGGGGCGATAACTTGGGTTTGTGGAGGTAAGCGAATGAAAATAGATCGTCTTATCGGAATAATTACCATATTACAACAGAATAAAAAAGTTACAGCTCCTTATCTTGCAAAGAAATTCGAGGTGTCACGCCGGACAATATCCTTAGGCTATTTTGGCTCAGAAGGAGATTTGGAACTGCTGAAAGGTTATATATCTGAAATGGAGTGGGTAAGGAAAACAGGGGTCAAGGCTCTTGGGATTTATGAGCATGGCGGGCGGATGGTATATGTTTCAACGGATGGTGCCATTGAAGCCGGAGGCAACATTGTTGAAGATATC
>Ga0172382_10009429_pt1 | contig 13329 bp, 9 predicted proteins | sample Leawel138RmetaG_FD_122245 | JGI IMG/M metagenome (GOLD analysis project Ga0172382, IMG submission 122245) | Leachate microbial communities from a municipal landfill in Southern Ontario, Canada - Leachate well 138R metaG | ecosystem: Engineered > Solid waste > Landfill > Unclassified | place...
CCCAGACCTTCGCGAAATAGGTCTTCAGCTTGGTGAACATGCCCATGGCGTTGGGCTGGCGGACGTGCACGATCTTGGACAGCGGCAGTTCGACCTGCTGGCCGGCCTGCGTCTCGACCACGATGCTGTCGCGGCCGATGTCGCGATACAGATCCGCCAGCTCCTGCTGCAGGCCTTCGTACTCCGCCTGCAGGCCGGCGCGCTCGGCGGCGATGTCGGCCAGCGCCGCCGGATCGTTCCGGCCATCCAGTTCCAGGCGCCGGGTGCGCAGCCGCAGCTGCTCGAGCCGGTAGTTGATGCTGCCGATGGCGCCGCGCTCGATGTCGCGGATGGCGGCGAACAGATCCAGCGCGCGCTCCAGCCGCGGCTGCAGTGCGTCCCAGGCCGGGTCGCCGGCGGCGACGCTGACGCCCGCCTCGCGCACCTCGCGCAGATAGCCGTAGAAGTTGCCCCATTCGCGGCGCTCGATGGCGAGCAGCGCGGGCGGATAGCGGCGCGCCTGGATATCGTGCTCCAGCACCCACATGAAATCCGGCCCCGCGACGTCGCGGTTGCCGGTCTTGAGCAGATGGCGGCGCAGGGTGACCGCGTCGCCCTCGGGCAGGCGCACGCCGGCCGCGGCCAGCCGTTCGCGCGGCACGTCCTCGTAGCTCCCGAGTTCGCCGATCAGGCGCACCACCTGGCCGTCGGCGGCGAGGTAGTCCATCTCGACCACGTCCGCCGGCCAGAAATGGCCCAGGCCGCGCACGGCGATCAGGCCGAGCAGGCCGGCGACCATGATGAGGCTGGCGCTGACGGCGGCCGCGTTCATCCAGATCCACGGGGCGCCGCTCTTGATCCAGGTCTTCATGGCCGGCCTCACAGCGACGCGTACTTGCGGCGCAGACGCTGCCGCACCAGCTCGGCGAGCGTGTTGAACACGAAGGTGAACATGAACAGCACCAGGGCGGCCAGGAAGAGGATGCGGAAGTGCGTGCTGGCGACCTCGGCTTCCGGCATTTCCACGGCGATATTGGCCGACAGCGTGCGCATACCCTGGAACAGGCTGAGGTCCATCACCGGCGTGTTGCCGGTCGCCATGAGCACGATCATGGTCTCGCCCACGGCGCGGCCCATGCCGATCATCACCGCCGAGAAGATGCCGGGGCTGGCGGTGAGCAGCACCACCCGCACCAGCGTCTGCCAGGGCGTGGCGCCGAGCGCCAGCGAGCCGTTGGTCAGGTGGCGCGGCACGCTGAAGATGGCGTCCTCGGCGATGGAGAAGATGGTCGGGATGACCGCGAAGCCCATGGCCAGGCCGACGATCAGGGCGTTGCGCTGATCGAAGCCGATGCCCAGCTCGTTGCGCATCCACACGCGCATGTCGCCGCCGAACAGCAACGCCTCCAGCGGCGCGCTCAGCACCATCGACGCCCAGGCCATGAGCAGCAGCACCGGTATCAGCAGCGCGGCCTCCCAGCCGTCCGGCACACGGTGACGCACGCCCGCCGGCATGAGCCGCCACAGCCAGGCGAACAGCAGCGTACCGACCGGCAGCACCAGCAGCAGCGCGAACACGCCCGGCAGATGCGCCTCTACCGTCGGTGCCAGCCACAGGCCGGCCAGAAAGCCGAGGATCACCGTCGGCAGCGCCTCCATGATCTCGATGGTCGGCTTGACCAGCTTGCGCATGCCCGGCGCCATGAAATAGGCCGCGTAGATGGCGCCGCAGATGGAGATCGGCACCGCGAACAGCATGGCATAGAAGGCCGCCTTCAGCGTACCGAAGGCCAGCGGCGTGAGACTGAACTTGGGCTCGAAGTCGTTGCTGGCCGAGGACGACTGCCAGACGTAATCCGGCTTGGGATAGCTCTCGTACCACACCTTGCCCCACAGCGACGACCAGGAGACCTCGGGATGCTCGTTGTCGATATGCCAGAAGTGCAACCGCCCGGCGGCGTCCTCCGCCAGGAAGGCGTTCGCGCGCGGCGCCACCGCCAGCTGCCGCAGCGGTTGGTCGCTGACCTGCACATCCAGGACGTGCTTACCGGCGGTGGTGTGGTAGATGTCCACGCCGCCGTGGACATTCGCGGTCAGGAAACCCTTGCGGGCGAATTCCGGTGCCATCGCCGTCACCGCCGCCTCGCTGGCGAAGCTGCGGATGCGGCGCAGCATCGGCTGGTTCGCCTCGTCACGCACCGGAAACCACTGCGTGATCTGGCCGTCGGAGCTGGATACCAGCAGCGAGATGCCGCCCGCCAGCAACTCGAGATCGGTAAGCCGGCCGCCGGGCGGGACTACACCGAGCTGCTGTACCAGGCGCGGCGCCTCGGGATCGCTGATGTCGTAGTAGGCCAGCGTGCCGGCGTCGGTGGCCACGAACAGCGCGTGCTGATCCGGATCGACCAGCAGGTAGCGCACCCGTCCGGTGGTATTGGGCAGTACGTGGTCAAAGCGCCGCAGGGTCCGGGATTCCTCCAGGAAGGATTCCTCCTTCTGCAGAATCACCAGCAGCAGGCGCTGGTCGGCCGTCAGGGCCGCCACGATAGTGCGATCGCCGGATTGCACAGCGATGCGCTCCAGGGCCTGACCGGCGGCATCGATCGGTAGCGGCTGCTCGCCCAGTGGGAACTCCAGCTGTGGGGTGATCAGACGCCGGTCTTCCGGGAAACTCACCTTGTAGGTATGCCGGGTGAGCAGGACCGAGCCGTCGGACAGACCCAACGACACCCCGCCCCGGGCGGGCAGCCCCTGGGCGTGGCTGGTGACGGTCACGCCTGCGGGTACCGACAAGGCCTGCTCGGCAATCACATGGCCGTCGTGGGTGGCGAAGAACCGCACCCGCGCAGCGCTGTCGTAGCGCACGGCGATCTCGGCCTGCTCCTCCATGGCCAGGTGCAGGGTATCGGCCACCGACCCGGCCAGCCGATAGTCGGCGACCGCCTCCGCCGAGGCCGGCTCGAGCAACGGGAAGACGACGTATAGCAGATAGAAAAAGATCAACAGAATGGCGACGATGACACCGAAGCCGCCGATCATGACGCCGTGGCGGGCCATCCCGTCCTTGGCCATGCGCCAGCGGCGGCGGCGCGCCTGGGTGGCGGCGCTGATCCGGGACAGCGGCGATTCCGTAGCGGGTAACGGGCGGTTCATGTGGACGCATAGCATAGGCGCGCCATGTGACAGTACTGTTACAGTCCGGCCGGTCCTGGTTGCCGGTCGTACAAATCGGGCATAATGCCGGGGCCCTACGCCGCAGCGGCCCACCTCATGGACAGCCCCGATCTCAGCCAGCCCGGTCTCTACATCAATCGTGAAATCAGCCTGTTGGCATTCAACAGGCGGGTCCTGGAGCAGGCCCGGGACCGCAGCGTGCCACTGCTGGAGCGACTCAAGTTCCTGTGCATCTCCAGCACCAACCTGGACGAATTCTTCGAGATCCGGGTCGCCGGCCTGAAGGAGAAACTCGCCTCCGGCGCTACGGCCCCGGCCGGCCCGGACGGTCTGAGTCCACCGGAGGCGCTCGGCCAGATCAGGGCCACAGCCCACCGGCTGGTGGCGGAGCAATATCGCGTCCTCAACGACGAGCTGTTCCCGGCGCTGGCCGCCGAACACATCCGCTTCCTGCGCCGCACCGAGTGGGCACCCAGGCAGGCCCAGTGGGTGCACCGGTTCTTCACCCACGAGCTGCTGCCGGTGCTGAGCCCGCTGGGTCTGGACCCGGCACACCCGTTCCCACGCATCCTGAACAAGAGCCTGAACTTCATCGTCTCGCTGGAGGGCAAGGATGCCTTCGGCCGTTCCAGCCGGGTGGCCGTGGTGCAGGCACCGCGCTCATTGCCGCGGCTGATCCAGGTACCGCACAGCCACAGCCGCGGACCGCACGAATTCGTCTTCCTGTCATCGATCATTCATGCCCATGTCGGCGACCTGTTCCCCGGCATGAAGGTGACCGGCTGCTACCAGTTCCGGGTCACACGTAACAGCGACCTGTTCGTGGACGAGGAGGAGATCGAGGACCTGCTGCGGGCGGTCGAGGGCGAACTGTTGGCGCGCCGCTACGGCGATGCCGTGCGCCTGGAGGTGGCGGACAACTGCAGCGAGGCCATGGCCGATTATCTGCTGCACCAGTTCAAGCTGGGCGCCGACGACCTCTATCAGGTCCATGGCCCGGTCAATCTCAACCGGCTGCTGGCCATCTACGACCTGGTCGACCGCCCTGATCTGAAATATCCGCCGCTCACACCGTCGCGCCCTGCCCGGCTCGCGCCCGACATGAATCTGTTCGAGGCCATCCAGGCACGCGATGTGCTGCTGCATCATCCGTTCGAATCCTTCATCCCCGTGGTGGATTTCCTGCGCCAGGCCGCCGCCGATCCCGACGTGCTCGCCATCAAACAAACGCTCTACCGTACCGGTGCCGATTCCACGGTCGTCCAGGCGCTGGTCGATGCGGCACGGGCCGGCAAGGAGGTCACGGTGGTGATCGAGTTGCGGGCGCGTTTCGACGAGGAGGACAACATCAAGCTCGCCACCCGCCTGCAGGAGGCCGGTGCGCATGTGGTGTACGGCGTAGTCGGCCACAAGACCCACGCCAAGATGATCCTGGTCACACGCCGTGAGGAGCGCCGGCTGCGCCATTATGCGCACCTCGGCACAGGCAATTACCACGCGTACACGGCGCGGTTGTATACCGATTACGGCTTGTTCACCTGTGACAAGGCCATCGGCGCGGATGTGCACCGGGTGTTCCAGTTGCTGACCAGCCTCGGCCGCGGCAAGAAACTGAAGAAGATCATCCCGGCACCCTTCAACCTGCACCGGGAACTGCTGCGGCTGATCGAGCGCGAGGCGGACAACGCCCGTGCCGGCAAGCCCGCGCGCATCATTGCCAAGATGAACGCGCTGATCGAACCACAGATCATCCGTGCGCTCTATCAGGCCTCGCAGGCCGGGGTGGAGATCGAGCTGATCGTGCGCGGTATCTGCTGTCTGCGCCCGGGCATACCCGGCGTATCGGACAACATCCAGGTGCGCTCCATCGTCGACCGCTTCCTGGAGCACACGCGGGTGTTCTACTTCCACAACGAGGGTGACTACGACCTCTATCTGTCCAGCGCCGACTGGATGGGGCGCAACTTCTTCCAGCGCGTCGAGGTGTGCTTCCCCATCGATGACCAGAGTCTGCGCAAACGTATCCTGCAGGAAAGTCTGGAGCTCTATCTGGCCGACAACACCCAGGCCTGGCTCCTCAACAAGGACGGGGAATACCGTCGCGCGAAGCCCAGCGGCGGCCACAAACCGCGCAGCGCCCAGGCGACACTGCTGGAACAGCACACCATACCGGGCTGAGTGACGCCATCTCTCTGTCTACACCAGTCGCAGTACGGACGTAAAACCCCCGCTGCGACACCTTGCGTATCGTTCCGTATCTTTCCGTGGTCATCGACCTTTCACACCCACCACACCACGGCCAGACCCACGGCCAGGATCGTCGCCGTCGCCGCGGCCAGTCGCAGCCGCAGTGGCCGGCTGCCGAGCACCGCCACCATGCCCCATTTGAGGAGCAGATTGCAGAACGCGGCAATGGCGATGGCGGTCGCCGCCACGGCGAGGTCACCGCCCTGGCGCGCGTACTCGGTCATCGACAAGGTGATCGCATTGACGCCGGGGAGACCGGCGACGGCCGCCACCAGATACAGGCTCTCGACCGGTGCGTAGCGCTCGGTGAGCTTGACGATGGCGAGCACCAGCGCGAACAGCAGGCCGAAGCGCGACGCCGCCATGAGGCTGAACGGGTTCTTCACCTTCACCTGCTCGCTCTGCCCCACCGGCCAGCGACGCTGCGCACCCAGCCAGTAGAAGATGCCGGCCAACACGGCGGCCAACACGCCCATGGCGGCGAACGGCACCAGCACGTCTCTCACCAAGGGTGCATAGACGATGGCGACCGTGACCAGCACGCGCACGAACATCACCATCCACGCCAGCAGGATACCGGCCGCGAGGGTGTCGCTGGCCAGCGGGTCCGGATCGAGCCGGCTCTGGCGCGCGAAGGTCAGGCTGATCGCAGTCGACGACACCAGTCCGCCGGTGATGCCGGTGACGACGGTGCCGCGCGCCGGACCCAGCCAGCGCACCGCCACATAACCGACCAGCGACAGGCCTGAGATCAGGATCACCAGCAGCCACAACATGTAGGGGCTGAGCACTTGCCAAGGATCGATCGGCTGCGTCGGCAGCAGGGGCAGGACGATGAAGGTGGCGATGAGCAGCTTGAGGCCGGCGTACAGATCGTCGGTGCCGATCTTGCCCACCACTCCGTGCAGGGGTTGTTTGAAGGTCAGCACCGCGGTGGTAATGATACCGAGCGCCACCGCCATTTCCGCGTAGCCGTACATCACCGCGCCACCGAGCAGACAGACGGTGATCGCTGCGATCCCGGTGGTCAGCCCGGAGTCCGGCTGGATGCGGTTCTCCAGCAGGTAGCCGCTGACGATCACGATCGCCATCACCAGCACGGCAATGATGAACAACCACGGGGTATCGAGGTGCTGCGACAGCCAGGCACTGACCGCACCGACCTCGGCGAACAGAATGAAGGTGCGCAGGCCGCCAAAACTCTGCGGATGCTCCAGCGTCTTGAATTTCTCGCGCTCGATACCGACCAGTGCACCGATCAGCAACGCGATCAGGAAGTTCCGTACCACAAGGACATCGATCTCGAGCATGCCGCCCCTTCTCCCGCCGAGTATTGCCACGCCGCACGCCCGTGCGGGGAACGCAGTCGATTGATCCTGGAGACATCCATTCAGCCGCAGCGACATGTGGAATGCCCGGCAACACCGGGGATACTCCTGCAGTGTCCACTCAGCGGCCACCGGGTGGTGAAGACACCGCGGTGAGGCCTCTGCCCCGGGCCGCGTGTCCCTGGGTGATCCGGTAGTGAATGCAGCGTTGCGGATGATCCCAGAAAATCCCTGCAGGCGACACTTCGCCGGACAGGGGACGCCCCGCTGACCGGGTTAGCGGCGACGCCGCGTCTCAGAAGACATCTGCACAACCGGGCACGGCGGTGGGGTATACGGTCAGCCGGCAGTGATTGGATTACGGCTGAGCGAGGAGTTCGATGACGGCATCGGCGGCCGAGCCACTGGATTGCGGGTTCTGGCCCGTGACCAGCCGGCCGTCAATCACGATGTTGTCGGTCCAATCGGCGGCCGGGACGAAGTCGGCACCCTGCGCGCGCAGGCGGCTCTCCAGCAGGAAGGGCATGGCCTGATCCAACTGCACGGCGCGCTCCTCGCTGTCGGTGAAGGCCGTGACCCTGCGACCCTGCACGAAGGCCGTGCCGTCGCGCAGCATCACCCCCACCAGGCAGGCCGGGCCGTGACAGATCGAGGCGATCACCTTGCCGCCCTCGGCGAACTCGCGCACCAGGCGCTGCACGTGCGGGTTGTCGGGAAGATCGAACATGGTGCCGTGGCCGCCGGGGAAGAAGATCGCGGCGAAGTCCCGCGCGCTGACATCGGCATCCAGCCGGCGCGTATCGCGCAGTGCCGCCCGGGCGGCCTCGTTCTCCGCGCCGGTCGCGTCGTAGTCTTCCAGGCTGCGCGCATCGATGGGCGTATCCCCGCCACGCGGGCTGGCGACGGAGACGGTATACCCGGCGGCGCGGAACTTGGTGAAGGGCAGCGCGAACTCCTCGAACCACAGACCGGTCGGGTGGTCGGCATCGATGCGGTCGTGACTGGTGACGACCATCAGAATAGCGGGTGAAGACATACGGCACCTCCAATAACGGTCATTCGTGCTGTGGACCCCGGTCCGAAGGGCGCTGGCTTAACCCCTGTTGGCCACGGAAACACACGGAACAACACGGAAAAAGGCTCATTCCATAAAACCAGAAAACCAAGCCGTGGGTGAGGACCCTGGGGTTCCATCGTGAATTCTTTCCGTATCATTCCGTGTGTTTCCGTGGCCAACAAGGGTTTTAGTACGTGTCATCAGGGTCCGGCCGGCTTGATCTTGGTCAAGTCGGATTCGCGTAATTCCTGATTGAATTACTCTGGTATTCGTCCGGCGACGGAGCTTGGATCCGCCGGCGGCGACCGCCGATCCCATCCGCGTCACTGAGGAGGCATCATGTCCGAATCGCACCTGCGTATCCTTTCTGAGCAGACCTATCCCTTCGACGCCCGCGGTGTCGCCAAACGCTTTCGGCATGCGGCGATCTTTGGTGCGCTCGATTCCCTGCATCCTGGCGAGACCATGCGCTTCACCAACGACCACGATCCGATCCCCTTGCTGCAGCAGCTGCAGCAGCGCTATGGCACCGCCATCAGCATCAACTACATTACGCGCGAACCGGGAACGATCGTCATCGACTTTGCCCGTCAGTAGCCTGCCTGAGGGGTTTCGGCCACCGGCGTGACCAGACCTTTGCGCGCCAATCCATCGAGCAGCAGGTGCAGATAAATCAGGCCACCATACGGGCGCCATGGCTTGAGGACGCGCTGCACACCGTCGTAATCGAGCGCACGCGTACGCTGTAACCAGCGGTGCAGGTTGTTGCGCGCGCCGACGTCGTCGCCGGGAAAGACGTGCGTGCGGCCGAGCCCACGTAGCAGTACATACTCCGCGCTCCAGCGACCGATACCCCGCAGCGCGCACAGGTGCTCCACGGCCGCGGTGTCATCGTCCGCCGTGAGGCGCTCGAGGTCCACCTCGCCCCGGACCACGCCACGCGCCACGTCGATCACGGTCTGGGCCTTGTGGCGACTGAAGCCGAGCGCCCGCAGGCTGTCCACCCGGCGCCGGGCCAGCCCCGCCGGCACGGGGAAGGCATGGCCGTCGGCGGCGCGTGCGCCGAAGCGCTGTGCCAGACGGTTGAGCAGCAGGATGCCGACGTGGAGGCTGAGCTGCTGACAGGCAATGGCATTGACCAGCGCCTCGAACGGTGTGGTGAAACGCGGCGGCTTGAAGCCACGAAAGCGCTGGGCCAGCGGCGCCAGCCATGGGTCATCGTGGGCCAGGGCGTAGAACGCACCGAGGTCGATGTCGAGCCCCAGCAGACGCTGCAACGCCGCCGTCACGCTCGACTTGACGTCACCCGCGCCGTGCCCGGTCTCGACCCGCACGAGCAACTGCGGCGTCTCTGGCGATCCCCGCTGCGTGACTTCGATCCCGGCCGCGGTGGCGCCGACCGGCAGGACGCGACGGTAGCTGTGACCATCCCACCGATCCACGAGATTGTGGGGCTGACGGCGCAGCGCCCATACCGTCAGATCCAGCCGGAAGGGCGGCCGCGGTTCCAGCATGAATCGGTATCGCGCCACGACCTCTCCTCAGGCGGGCCCCCGCAGGCTGCCGGGCAGGCGACCAGACTGGCCGCGCATCTACGCAGCCACAGCCGCACACCCGCGACGTGCTCAGCCCGGGATACGTCCCTTGAGTGCCTGCGGACTCAGCGTCTCGCGCCCGGCGATCAGTTCCCGCGCCGCGGCGACCTGATCCCAGGTATTCCACAGCAGCACCCCGCGCACCTGTCCGTCCCGCAGGTAATAGACGACGCCCTTGCGGAACGGCTCCTGCCAGTCCTCGACGATCTCCATGTCGCTGCCGAACTCGCCCACCGCCTCGTAGCCGAGATCGAACAGGTCGGAATAGAAATACGGCAGGTGCTCATACTGGTCGGTACGTCCGGCCATGTTGCGACCCGCCATCGCGCCCATGGTATTGGCATTGTCCTCGTGCTCGACCCGCCGCCGCATATCGAGTACGGGGCTGTACACATTGGCGACGTCGCCGGCGGCATAGATATCGGGACGGGACGTGCGCAGGAAGGCATCGACCCGGATGCCGTTGTCCACCTCGAGACCCAGGGTCTTCGCCAGGCCGATCTCCGGCTGGATGCCGATACCGGCGATCACTGCATCCGCCGTCAGCGTCGTGCCGTTGCCGGTCGTCACCGTGCTCGTTGCGCCGGCCTTTGCGATGCCCGCCACCGTCTCGCCCGGCAACAGCGTAACGCCCTTCTCACGGTAGTAGTCGTTCAGAAACGCCGCCAGGCTGGGCGGGTAGATGCGTGCCCCGATGCCGGCATCGGGGAACACCATGCTCACGGCGCAGCCGTTGCTGGCCAGGGCCGCGGCGATCTCCGAGCCGATGAAGCCACCACCGATGACGACGAATCGGGCCTTGCGGTCGCATAGCGCACGTACGCGCTGATAATCGTCCAGGGTGCGGTAATAGATCACGTCGTCAGCGGCGAATGGCAGATGGCGCGGCACGCCCCCCGTGGCGAGCAGCAGCTTCTCGTAGACATGCACATCGCCACGACTGTCGCTGACACGGTGGGCCGTGGGATCGCCATTCAGTGCCCGGGTCTCCAGGCGCAGGTCGACGCCGGCAGCGTCCGTCTTGCGCCAGATCGACTCGAGTGGCTTACCGGCCCAGAGTTTCTTTGATAACGGCGGGCGATCGTAGGGCGGGTGCCGTTCGGCGCTCAGCACGGTGATCTTGCCGGCGGGGTCCTGCTCGCGGATACCGCGCACCGCGGCATCCGCGGTCATGCCGCCGCCGACGATCAGATATTTGCATGCCAGTTCCATATACGCTCCTTGAAGAATACTGCGGGCCGGACAGCGGGTGTGGACGTCATCGATGCGGGCCCGGACCATCGCGTGGAGCCCATCGATCAGAAAGAGCAATGATCGCCCGCCTACGTAGTTAGGTATAGACCAGGCCACGGCGCAAAAGCCATGAATACCATGGACAGCACACTGGTTTCCTGCTGCACATGCGTTCGTCGGCGGGCGCCGGCGACCGGCCGGGGACACCCACCGGTCATCACCCGAACGTCAGCTTGATATCGATTGTGGCGAGATTCTTCCGCTCCTGCAGCAGATCGGCGCGGGTCAACGGGCGGGCGTCGAGCCAGCCGGCGGGGAACTTCAGCTTCAGTTCGTTGCCGGCGACCTTCGCCCGGAGTTCGGGGATGGGTCCATCGGCACGGTCGCGGCGCAACAGGACCGCCAGACGCAGCAACATCGTGAGCCGCCGCGTCGGCTCCTGCAGCGGCTTGGGCAGTGCCGCGATCTCCTCGCGTGGGAACTTGCCGCGGTGACCACGCACCAGTACGGCGAGTAACGCCTGGTCGCGCATGGAGAAACCCGCCAGGTCGGAATGCTGCACCAGGTAGGCACCGTGCTTGTGGTATTGGCTGTGGGCGATGACCAGCCCGAGCTCGTGCAGGCCGGCCGCCCAATGCAGCCAGGTGCGCTGCATGGGATGCCCCAGACCCCAGCCGTGCGCCAGCTGCTCCAGCAGCCTGAGTGCCACCGCCTCGACCCGTGCGGCATGCTGGGCATCGATCTGATAGCGGCTTATCAGCGCCTGCACCGCGGCCTCGCGCACGTCGGCGTGCTGGATGCGGCCAAGCAGGTCGTAGAGCAGTCCCTCGCGCAACGCCCCCTGTGCGATCAGCATGCGGTTCAGATCGAGCGCCGCGAACACGGCGCCGAGGATGGCGACGCCGCCGGCCAGCACCGGACGCCGCTCGTCCGACAGCCCCTTGAGCCTGAGCTTGTCGACGTGGCCGGCATCGAGCATGGCCTTGCGCAGCTTGCGCAGACCGGCGGCACTGATACCCTGATCGCTCCAGCCCTGTTCGATGAGGATCTCGCGGATCGTGCGGACCGTACCGGAGGCGCCGACAACACTGCCCCAGCCCAGGCGACGGAAGCGTTGCTGGATGGGTTCGAGCTCCAGCGCGGCGAGCAGCTCGGCCTCCTCGAAGCTGCCCTTGCTGACCCTGCCCCCGCGGAAGCAGCGTTCACTCAGCGTGACGCAGCCCATGTGCAGACTGTCCAGACGCAACGGCCGGAAGCCCTCGCCGATGATGAGTTCGGTGCTGCCACCACCGATGTCCACCACCAGCCGCCGACCCTCGTCCACGGCCAGGCTGTGGGCCACGCCGAGGTAGATCAGGCGCGCCTCCTCGACGCCGGCGATGATCTCGATGGGATGACCCAGGGCCTGCTGGGCCGCCTCGATGAAGTCCGGGTCGCGCGCCTGGCGCAGGGTGTTGGTGCCGACCACGCGCACACTGTCCGGACCGAGTTCACGCAGCCGCTGGCCGAAGCGCTGCAGGCATTCGATGGCCCGCCGGCGTACCTCGGAACTGAGGCGCAGACCACGCCCCAGCCCGGCCGCCAGGCGCACCGGATCACGCAGCCGGTCGACGATCCGCAGCTGCCCATCCTGCAGGCGCGCAACGATCAGGTGAAAGCTGTTGGAACCGAGGTCGACTGCCGCGATGGGCGCGGGCGCGGTGGTGTCTGGCGCAGTCAATGGACCCACCCTGTTACGAGCTTGTGGACAAGCCCTGAGCGCTCTGTGAGCTGAGACACAAACCGGCGAGGCCGGGCCGGTACTATACCAGTCGCAGGTAAGGTGAACCACGAACAATGGACGCAGAGGCAGCCCGATCCGCTTGCACAGATCTTGGCATTATATTTGCTTTCGACATTCTGCCGTCTGATTTCCGGCATAAGGGAACGCCTTGGGAGGAATCGATATGACGATGGAACACCGTTGGAGTGAGCGAAAACCGATCGAATTGGATGTCGCGCTGTTCTACGCGCCGGTCGGGATGATCACCGGCAAGACCCGCGACGTCAGTCTGGAGGGCATGTACGTCCAGACCGAAGGCGTGCAACTGCCGCTGCATGCCGAACTCGAGATCTCGTTCGTTACGGAGACGAGCAACGGCGCGCGCCGCGAGCACCACCTGCCCGCCTGCGTCGTGCACGGCGACGGCGTCGGTGTCGGCCTCATGCTGCGGCACATGAGCTACGGCGACTTCTACGCCCTGCGCCATATGCTGACGGCCACACCGGCCTCGCTACAGCACGCGGTCACAACACAGTAATAAATAACGGCCAGGGCGCGCGTGGCCGCCGCAATGATCGCAAGCGGCTGCCACACCCGCTAGGAACCTGTCGGACTTGGGGCTGATCTACTGCGCCAGTGGGATAGCAGTCCATTTTCCCGGTCCTGCTCGTCAAATAGCTACGGCTATGCTCCTCGAAGGATCGAAAAAAATGACCTCGCTCTCCCACCCGGCTCGCTACGATCGCCCAAGTCCAACAGGCTCCTAGAAGTCCAGCTGCGCACGCATCAGGAAGATCCCGGGATCATCGTTGTCGGCGTTGTCGTCGGTATCGACGCCGATGTAGTTGAACATCAGACGGGCGTTCGCATTCATGTAGTAGTTCACGCCCAGCGTCCAGTTATCCATCTCGCCGCCGGTGACCACGCCGTCGTTCAGGTTCAGGTTGCTGTAGC
>Ga0172382_10009430_pt1 | contig 13329 bp, 10 predicted proteins | sample Leawel138RmetaG_FD_122245 | JGI IMG/M metagenome (GOLD analysis project Ga0172382, IMG submission 122245) | Leachate microbial communities from a municipal landfill in Southern Ontario, Canada - Leachate well 138R metaG | ecosystem: Engineered > Solid waste > Landfill > Unclassified | place...
CACATACTCAGGATAAGCTTTAGAAGGTGTATTTCCAGTTTTAGTGGTACCTATTCCGCTAAGTCGTACCCACTTCCAACTCTCCGGAATATCAAACGGTATCTCATCCTCTGAAATTTCCGGTAATGGCTTTTCCTTTTTGATTTTACCTTCCTTGATGAGTCGCTGCTTTTCGGCCTGAATCTGTTGATAAAGCTCCTCGGCTGTACCTTCCTCCAGGCGCTGTTCGACCAGTTTGCCCTGTATTGCCAACTGGAGGATGCTGTTTTTTAATTCCTGTGGTGTCATTCTTTGGCACCTCCCAAAAGTGCCGTGATTTCGGCAAGTACACGGTCAATCTCCGCATTCAAAGATGCCCGTTTCTCCTCATATCGCTGAATCAGATCCATCGGGTCAAGAATCTCTTCCTCCTCATGGGGATAGCCGCACAGGTCGAGGTTATAACCAAAATCATCTGTAAGCTGTTTTACTGTGTATTTCTTCGCCTTGTCGAAGCCGTCTATATTGATTTCCTGTCTGTTATTCCACCATTCAATAACGGGGTCAAAATGCTCTAACTTCATTGGCTTTGTCTTGGAGAAATGCTTGTAACCCTCCGGCATATCCAGACGGTAGTACCATGTTTCTGTGGTAGACCCTGTACGGTCAAAGAATAAAATGTTTGTAGTTATTGATGTGTAGGGAGAAAACACGCTGCTCGGCAAACGGATTATAGTATGCAGATTAAATTCCGATAGCAGTTTCTTTTTGATGGCAACCTTGGCATTGTCAGTGCCGAACAGAAATCCGTCCGGGAGAATAACGGCTGCACGACCGTTTTTCTTAAGTCGATACATGATAACAGACATAAAGAGATCTGCTGTTTCGCTACTTGCAAGGTCAGCAGGAAAATGATTCTTAACATCCGCTTTTTCGCTACCACCATAAGGAGGATTCATTAAAATAACATCAAACTGATCATCCTCGGTATAATCTAATACATCCCTTAACAAGGCATTATCATGATATATATTTGGCACATCCAACCCATGAAGCAACATATTCGTTATGCACAGCATATACGGAAACTGCTTTTTCTCAATGCCATAGATAGAATTAGCATATTCGGCTTGATCTGCCGTGGTTTTAACCTGCGGAGCCAATTCCTTTAGCCAGCTTGTGATAAAGCCGCCGGTACCGCAGGCAAAGTCCGCCATCTTCTCACCAATCTTTGGCTTTATCATTTTTGCCATAAAATCGGTTACTGCACGAGGTGTATAAAATTCACCGGCAGAGCCTGCACTCTGAAGTTCGCGAAGGATTGATTCATAGATTTCGCCAAAAGCGTGGCTTTCCTCATAATCGCTTAAGTCGAGTTCATCGATAACATTGATGACCTGACGAAGCAATACACCATCCTTCATATAGTTGTTGGCGTCCTCAAAAGTAGTTTTAACAATAGATTTCTTAAGAGGAGTATCTGGTGTAACATTAAGATTCTTCAATGTGGGAAACAGGGTATTGTTGACAAAGTTCAGCAGAGTATCGCCGGTCATAGCTTTGCCGCTTTTATCATCCGCAGCCCAATTTCTCCAACGGCACTCTTCCGGAATGATGGACTGATAATTATCATCATCTATTTCCCAGTCATCTTCTCTGGCATCATATATCTTTAAAAACAGCATCCATGCAAGCTGTTCTATCCGTTGTGCATCACCATTAATACCGGCATCATTGCGCATAATGTCACGGATTCTTTTTACAAAATTCGATAAACTGCTCATATAATTTAACCCACCTTATAAAGTTCTTCTTCTAATTCCTTAATTGCTCTGAGATATCCATCCTTACCGCCGAAGAACTGTGCAATCCTTGAAGGTTTGCCAAATTTCTGAAACGGATCAAGCTTTAGAATCTCAGTTTTCTCGATTTCGTATATCCCGGCGTTCATATACTTATCCAAAAGAGCCTCCAGCACCTCGCGAGCTGCGCCCTTATACTTATTTAAGAAATCTCGCTTCTTGACATTATTGGCGCGTTCTTGGCGCGTCAGCGGTTTCTGGCCAAACGCAACATGACAGATAAAATCAAAATCGTCCACATCCGCCATATTCTGATCTGCTTTCAGATTTTCCAGGTTGATGCCGCGCTCCAAAAACAAGGCCCTGATGTTTTCTTTCTTCTCCTCGACAGACCAATGGCGGATAAAATTATCGAGAGAAGCATATGTACCCAAAATATTTGACTTGGTGTAATCGATAATGCTTTCCTGCCGAAGCAGCTTACCGTTAGCGTCATAAACAGAAACAATCTTGCCGATTATTTCAACCTTACAACCGTTTGCGTCAACAATAGGCTTTTCTTTCGGTTCTGAGTCAGGGCCATAAGGTGTATCAGGGCCAGGTTCGGAAATATGACTGTCGCCTTTACCGTAATTGTCATCTTGCTCAATGGGGCCATCCCAATCGGGATCCGCAAACAGGCGTGTTACGTTGCGGAAATCCATTACCGTGAAGTGTGTTTTTCCTTCCTTCTCACGAATCCGGGTACCGCGTCCGATAATCTGTTTGAATTCAGTCATAGAGCCAATCATCTGATCTAGGACAATGAGCTTGGCCATCTTGCAGTCTACACCAGTAGAGAGTAGTTTTGATGTAGTCGCAATTACAGGGTAGGGAGAAGAAACGGAGATGAAATAGTCGAGTTTGCTCTTGCCGTACGCGTCACTGCCGGTTATGCGAACCACGTAATCAGGATTCTGCTTGACCATATCGGCATTTAGGTTGTTAAGCGCAATCCGCATCCGTTCGGCGTGATCCTCGTTGGCGCAGAACACAATCGTCTTCTGCATTCTGTCAGTACTTTTCAAGTATTCCGTAATCTCTTTGGCAACCTCGTATGTACGGTCTTCGATGATGATGTTGTAGTCAAAGTCACTGTTTGTATAAATACGGTCTTCAATCTCATTGCCGTTCTTGTCCCGCTGGCCTTTATATGGACGCCAGCCTTCACCAATGTTGGTGCGGATATTGATAACCCTAAACGGAGCAAGGAAACCGTCTTCGATACCTTCACGGAGACTGTAAGTGTATATTGGCTCCCCAAAATAATCAATATTGGAGATATATTTTGTTTCCTTCGGAGTAGCAGTCATACCAATTTGCGTAGCTGACGAGAAATATTCGAGAATCTTACGCCAGTTGCTGTCTTTTTTCGCTGACCCGCGATGACACTCATCTACGATGATAAGGTCAAAGAAATCCTTATGGAACAGCTTGGCAAGACGGCTGACGGTTTCGTCTTCATCGCTTTCGCACTCATCATCCTCCCGGTCTGTCAATTGCTGATACAAAGAGAAATAGACCTCATAGGAGGTGATGGTTATAGGATCATCCTTGGCAAAATTGATTTTATGAATCGTTTTCGCCAGCGGTGCAAAATCTTGCTGAATCGACTGATCAACAAGAATGTTTCGGTCAGCAAGGTAAAGTATCTTTTTCTTGATGCCGCTCTTTAACAGGCGATAAACAATCTGAAAAGCAGTGTACGTCTTGCCGGTGCCGGTTGCCATGACAAGTAGAATCCTCTGCTGTCCCCTGGCGATAGCTTCTACCGTGCGGTTGATAGCATTGCGCTGATAATAGCGCGGTGGATATGTTGTCTGGCTTGTGTAGTAGGGCTGATCTATGATTTGTTTTTCGTTATCAGTCATACCTATACCCATCTGATACCGGTCTATTAATTCATCAGGAGAGGGAAAATCAGACAAGGGAATCTCTCGTTCCTGGCCGGTTATAAAGTCATGCTCATAAAAAGCGTCACCATTAGAACTGTAGGCAAAAGGCACATCAAGCATCCGGGCGTATGTCATGGCCTGTTGCAAGCCGTATGATACAGTGTGGTTGTTGTCCTTTGCCTCAACTATGGCAATGGGTTTATTTGGATTAATATAAAGAATATAGTCAGCCTTTTTCGGCTTTTCACGGAACACAAAATTTCCCTTCAGGTTAATCTTACCTTCCGTGATTTTTGTTTCCATCGTTATATGGTCAAGGCTCCATTTAGCGGTGATTGCCGGAGTGATATATCGGAGTTTGATATCTTCCTCGGTCATTTGTTTTTTATCAATCATGTATTATCACCCCTTTCCGCATCCGGAATGTAGTCCATAATATCTCCATAATTACAACTAAGTGTGCTGCAAATCTTATCCAAAACATTAAGCATGACTGGCTCGTCCCGACGCAGTTTAGTCATGGTGTTTGGAGATATGCCAGAGGCTTTACGCAAGTCTGCCTTGCTCATTTTCTTATCCACAAGCAGTTTCCAAAGTTTATTATATGAAACAGCCATAATTAGGCCTCCAATACCATATTTTAGAACATTATATCACACAGCAAATAACCTCACAAGATCTTAAGAGGAGTTCGCAAAATAAGATAAAGCCACAAAAGAAAGACTGCACTAAAGGTTTAATCCTTCATTGCAGTCTTTTCTACTTGTCCCCGCTTGAAGAAAGTCGGTTAAAAATTTACTTGTTTTCGTAAATCCCTATGACTAACTCCCTTTACTCGGGGGCTTTTTTGAAAGATAACACAAGCACTAACCCTTCAGTTTTTGCGCCAACCACTCACCGGTGGTATCGATAAGCTCTTTTTCATGATGATAGGAATTATATATGTGGTCGGCCCCGGAGATGATCTTGACCTTTATATTACCACAGGAACCGGCTACTGCGCTGCGGTAGATCTCACTGTGGGATAGGGGTACCGTTGGATCATGATCGCCATGGATCACTAGAACATCGGCATTGGACCCGGCCAATTCCTCCGGCGGGTTATGATTGGACAAATCCTCGATGAACTCCATCCCTACTAGATTGCCGCCGAAGTCATAGAGTGTGCGGCCGGCAACTTCCACCATTGGTACGCCAAGGGCCTTAACGTTGTCTCCGATTGCGGTTTTCATTAGATCAGCGACGGCAGACCAGAGTACAACAGCCGAAAGATTTGGACGCAGCTTTGCAGTGCAGGCGGAAACGGCACCACCTAGACTTAGGCCAATGAGGCCCATTTTAGTGGAATCAATGCCTGGGTAGTCTGCCAGGTAGTCCACAGCCACCACCGCATCGCTGATTTCCTCTGTTAAGGTCATATCCGCGAAGTCGCCTTCGCTATCTCCTGAACCACGGAAGTCAAACCGCAGGGCGGCAATCCCCAACGAAACCAAACGTTCTGCCATTTTCACAAAGACTCTATGGGGCTCTACCTTGGTACCGGTAAACCCATGCAAGATCAAAACACCTGGAACGGGCCCGGTGGTATCTTCTGGATAGTGCAGGATGCCGAAGATAGTCTGGCCCTCATTAGCAAACTGGACTTGTTTACGCATTTCCTTGTCCCCCTATTTAGAACAACCCGTTGACTTAAGCTACATAGTTCTAAGTTCGACATTCAATCCCGTCTTTTCCTTCTTGTTCGCAGGTTTCACTAGGGATTGGGCAGGTATTTGCTCTAAAAAAGCGAAATGTAGGAGTGACTGGTAGTGAACGGAGGTATCTAGATGCCAAATGCGATGTTAGCCAAGCCCCCGAAAAAGGCGACATCCCTTCCTAAGGTGGAGCAAAGCCAGGTGCTTCCCTCGGAAGTTGAACGGATTGTGGCCTTAGCAAAAAGCAGTGAAGAGAACACGGTTTATACACTGCAGACAGATCTTTCTCTAGATGGCTTAAACAAGGTCTCCTGGCTAGTGGCGACGGAAAGTCATTTGTACTTAGTGGACGAGGAAAGGATATTACAGGAAGTCCCCTTAACGGATATTGCAGACATTAGACTACGGGGTCTAGTAGGAAATGGATTCCTGGATGTCTATGGGCCCACGGATCTGCTTTTCTCGGTAAGATACAGCAATGCCCTTGCCCGGAAGTTTGCCGAAGGGGCCCGGGCATTGAACCAGCTCCGCCTAAAGGGTGAGGTTCCCCCCCCATCCCCTGATGTACACAGGATGTTTTGTGAGAAATGTGGCCGGGTACTCCCGCCTCGAACTGGGGTCTGTCCGGCTTGCCTAGATAAGAAGAAGGTAATGCGACGTCTGCTCAATTACACACGGCCTTACTTTCCCCACGTTTTTGGTATTGTAGTGCTCATGTGGATTAGTACTGCAATCAACCTTCTTCCACCCATGCTCAATCGCTACTTGGTGGACGATGTTCTAATACCCAAGGATGCCTACTGGTTGCCTTGGATCGTCCTGGCGTTGCTATTGGCTCGGGTTGGGAATATTGGTGTGGCCATCGCCCGGGGACGAGCATCGGCCTGGTTGGGGAGCAAGATTAGTCATGACATTCGCTATGAAGTCTACTCCCAACTCCAGCAGTTGTCCATTGGGTATTACGATCGTCAGCAATTGGGTTCTGTTGTGGCTCGGGTCACCCATGATGCTAATCGCCTTGAACGCTTCTTGCTAGAAGCGGCTAATTACGTCCTTGTTGAGTTCTTTACCCTCATCGGCATAGGGGTGATGCTTTTTATCATGAACTGGAAGCTGACCCTGTTGGTCCTAGTGCCGGCACCCTTAGTAGTGATTGGCTCCACCTATGCTTGGCGGAAACTGCACGGGATCTATCGGCGATTCTGGCAGAAAAACAGCTCCTTTAGTGGTGCAGTTAACGACAGCCTCGCCGGGATCCGCATTGTCCGCGCCTTTGCCCAGGAGGAAAAGGAGATCGAGAAGTTTAGCCGTCATAATTACGAACTCTATGAAGCAGGCGTACGGGCAGGAACCATGGAGGCTACGATCTTTCCGGTATTGTCGTTTCTGACCGGGGTGGGGGGTCTTTTGGTTTGGTATGTGGGTGGTCACCAGGTGATCGGTGGCAGTATTAGCCTTGGAACCTTGATGGCCTTCATTGGTTATTTAGGAATGTTCTACGGACCCTTACAGGCGATGAGCCGGCTGAGCGATTTTGCTTCCCGATCTCTAGCTGCAGCCGAGCGCATCTTTGAAGTATTGGATGCAAAACCTGAGGTGGCTGATGCGCCAAAACCCGTACCGATCAATGAAATTGAGGGTCGTGTGGAGTTTGTGGATGTCACCTTTGGTTATGAGAAGCACAAGCCAGTGCTCAGGAATATTGATCTACAAGTGGAGCCCGGGGAGATGATCGGGTTGGTCGGTCACTCGGGTGCCGGTAAGTCCACCATGATCAATCTGTTGTGCCGGTTTTATGATGTTGACGAGGGTCAGATCCTCATCGATGGACATGATATCCGGGATATCCCCCAAAGAAAGCTGCGTGAGCAAATTGGGGTGGTGCTCCAAGACACTTTTCTATTCAACGGTACCATTGCGGATAACATTGCCTATGCCAAGCCCGATGCTACCCTCGAGGAGATTATGCAGGCTGCTATGGTGGCAAATGCCCATGAGTTTATTCTGAGAAAACCCGACGGGTACGATTCCCCGGTAGGAGAACGGGGGAGTAGACTATCCGGTGGGGAGCGTCAGCGGATTTCCATCGCCCGGGCTGTACTGCATAACCCAAGGATCTTAATCCTTGATGAAGCCACTGCATCAGTGGATACCCACACCGAAGAGAAGATCCAAGAGGCCATTGCCCGGTTGATTGAAGGGCGTACTACTTTTGCCATTGCCCATCGGCTCTCCACGTTGCGTAATGCCAACCGGTTGTTTGTTTTAGAGAAGGGCCGGAATGTAGAGCTTGGCACCCATGCGGAGCTGTTGGCCAAACGGGGAGTCTACTACAATCTAGTACAGACCCAGCGGAAGATATCCCGGATGAAGGGAGTAGATGGCTAGATGTCTATCGAGGAGAACTTACAGTTTCTGCCCGAAGAATCGCTCAAATTTACCAAGAGCATGGGAGGAGTCCTGCGCCTGACTACGTCTGATCGAAGCTATCCTCAAGTGAATGTGCGGTGGGCCTTTCCGTTGACTCATAAAAATGCGTATGTTACGGTACATGATGCAGCCGATGAGTATATTGGGATGATTAAGGATCCGAGTAAACTGGAGAAGACATCGAAGAAGCTAGTGGCCGACGCCTTGGCTGCCCGATACTATATGCCTGAGATCAAGAAGATAAAGGTAGCTAAGGAAGACTTAGGGATCGTCTACTGGCAGGTGGACACCAATTTCGGTCCGAGGGAATTTGTTGTCCGGGATCTGCGCGGTAGTGTTACAGTGATTAACAAAGGATATCTCTTACTGCAGGATGTCAATGAGAACCGCTATATTCTAGATTACACCAAACTAGATCAGGAGAGCTCCTCTCTGCTAGAACGGGTGCTGTAGATTGCTGTAACACTTCCGAAATGGATTACAGAAGGAGGTCGAAGGATCACCGGACTTGTCTTGGTGATCTTGTATGCTATGAAAAGAGTAATTATTATCCATAGTGATGAAGGAAACCTTGAACCCATTGCCGAGGTGATTAGAACTGGTCTCAAGGAGGAACCGGACCGGGCCCGGGTGGAGATTGTGAGTGTTGCCGCCTGCACGAGCCCTTTTTCCGTAAGGCCCTATGACTTGGTCTGTATCGGTAGTCCTGTCCGGGGACTTTTTGGTGGTCGGATTGCCCCAGATGTAGTAAACTTGATTAGTAGGTGCAATGGCATAGAAGGTAAGCGATGTGCCGTCTTTGTTACCAAAAAACTGTTTGGTACCAATAAGGCTTTGCAGCAGATGATGGCCCTTCTAGAAAAGCAGGGTGCTTTGGTTCAGGACTTTGACGTACTGAGTTGTCAAGGGGCTGAGGAGTTTGGTCGACGGCTCTTGAATCTGCTGGAGTAGTTGGAGAGGAGAAGAGTAGATGGAATTGCCCAGTGCACAAGTAACAAAGGGAATCAATCGTGCGCCCCATCGTTCTTTGTTTTACGCGATGGGATATACAGAAGAGGAATTGCAGCGTCCGTTAATCGGAGTGGTTAACTCAGCCAACGAGATCATCCCCGGCCATGTTGACCTGCAGCGTATTACAGACGCAGTCAAAAGTGGCATCCGGATGGCCGGTGGGACACCGATAGAGTTTCCGGCAATTGGGGTATGTGATGGCATTGCCATGGGACATGCAGGGATGCACTATTCCCTAGCAAGCCGAGAACTAATTGCCGATTCGATAGAGGTTATGGCCAGAGCCCATGCCTTCGATGGCCTAGTGATGATCCCCAACTGCGACAAAATAGTCCCTGGGATGCTCATGGCCGCAGCCCGGCTGAATTTGCCCTGTATTGTTGTAAGTGGTGGACCGATGCTAAGTGGAGACTACCGTGGTAAGAAGACGGACCTAAACGACGTATTTGAAGCGGTGGGAGCCTATTCTGCGGGCAAGATCGATGAAGCCGAGCTCAAGGAACTAGAGGAAAGTGCGTGTCCTGGATGCGGTTCTTGCTCGGGTATGTTCACCGCAAACTCGATGAACTGCATTACTGAAGTCCTAGGTTTAGGTCTGCCAGGTAATGGGACTATCCCTGCTGTACATGCCGGCAGAAAAAGGCTAGCCAAACAGGCCGGTATGCAGATTATGACCTTGGTTGAGAAGAACCTAAGGCCTAAGGATATTCTCACCGAAGCTGCATTCTTAAACGCACTGACGGTAGATATGGCCTTGGGTTGTTCCACAAACACCATCTTACACTTGACCGCGATCGCCCACGAAGCTGGTGTGACCCTAGATCTGAAGCTAGTAAATGAGATTAGTAAGAAGACCCCCCATTTGTGTCATCTTCGTCCCGGTGGTGTCCATCATGTTGAGGACCTGCATCAAGCCGGGGGTATTCCTGCGGTGATGAAGGAATTGTCCCAAGGAGGGCTTCTAGATCTTGATGTATTAACTGTTAGCACAAAGACCATCGGCACCAACATTGCCCAGGCGAAAACCTTAAGGCCCGATGTAATCCGGACCTTAGATAATCCCTATCACGAGGAAGGGGGACTAGCAGTACTTTGGGGTAACCTTGCTCCCGCTGGTGCCGTTGTCAAGCAATCCGCGGTGGCTCCTGAGATGATGCAGCACCGAGGACCAGCCCGGGTTTTTGACAGTGAGGAAGCTGCGGTAGAGGCGATCCTAGGAGGCAAGATCAAACCCAAGGATGTTGTCGTTATTCGGTACGAAGGTCCCAAGGGTGGTCCGGGTATGCGGGAAATGCTCTCACCCACCTCGGCAGTAGCTGGCATGGGTCTGGATAAGGAAGTAGCGCTCATTACCGATGGACGTTTCTCGGGAGCGACCCGGGGGGCCTCCATTGGGCACGTCTCCCCCGAAGCCGCTGGGGCAGGTCCCATTGCCCTAGTGGAAGAGGACGATGAGATCATCATTGACATTCCTAACAAGTCTTTGGAGCTAAACGTCTCCGAGAAGGTATTAGCCGAAAGACGGAAGCACTGGCAGGCTCCTCCACCGAAGGTGACCGAAGGCTATCTTAAACGGTATGCGAAGCTTGTCACCTCTGCAGCCACCGGTGCAGTCTTTGCCGATTAGTAAGAAAACATGATTACTCTCGCCTAATGGGAGTAATCATGTTTTGCTCACTCTCTTGGTGCCCACAGGTGAATTCGATCAAGTTCACGAGCCATTTGAAACCATCTTGGGCCGTGTTGCTTTCCTAACGGTGGGAAGAGTATTTTAATATGCCTGGAGCTGAATCATCAATTCTAGTTCACTGAGAAGATCGAAGGACATAAACAGCACGCTCACCGTATTAAGACAACGGTTCTTTCCGGACCCGCTCTCAAGCTTCTTGATCTGCTTTTGAACCTGGGTGTATTCGTTGTTGCTTACTTGGATTGCTATAGTAAACTAGCAGTAGATATTGTGTAGCGTCGACATTATTACCGGAATCGGGGAATATGTAGTTGTTAGGGAGCTGGGAGGTATAGCAATGCTGACTAAGGATGTCTTGTTTCTTGGTTTACCGATTGGGTTTGAAACCGATGCCCGGGAAGTTGCTGATCTTTCCGGTGAGAATCAAGTAAAGGGAATTCACAAACTATCCGACGAGAACGGAGAGCTTGAAGCTGTTGTGTTACTATGTACCATCAACGGTGAATACTACCCCAACGAGTGGATTGAACCCCGCAAAATTCTGAAGTATTACTTTTTCGGTAGAAAACACGAGGGGAAGAAGCGTTTTAGCCCTGATTACCAAGATAACAGAGCAGTGCTTGCATCCCGGGGAAACTACCCTCTATTTGTCTTCACCCGCGAACGTGCTGGTCATAAGTTTGTCTATCAAGGGGAGTATGAACTCATTGATGCTAGCACAGATCTCGATGGTGCCATGTACTTTCTACTTAGGGCTAGTGGGATGGTGGAGGGTGTAAGCCTTGGGGCCATTGCTATTGAGGATAATGAGAATTTCCCCGAGGGCAAGGTACAGGAACGTTTACATAAGTATCGGGAGCGTAATCCAAACCTTGTAACGGTGGCTAAGAATTCGTTCTTAAAAAGACACGGACGTCTCTATTGTGAAGCTTGTGGTTTTGATTTTGCTAAGGCGTATGGAGATAGGGGCGAAGGTTGTATTGAAGTTCATCATAAAACGCCATTGTCCGAGCTTGAGTCTGGGCATACTACCACAAGCATAGAGGATGTCTTACTGGTATGTGCCAATTGTCATCGAATAATCCATAGAATACGTCCCTGGCTAACTACAGAACAGATATATACCCTGGCGCAGAATCGGAATACGTGAGTAGATTACATTAATGTTTTGAAACGAAGCAGAAGTTTTGGTACGAGACCGTAGTCCAATTGATGGGGAAGTCAACTCAAACACTAGTCAGTGTGGTGATCTGTAGTCCATCGGGGTATGCTTGCTATTGGAAAAAATGGTTTGTGTTTCGACGATGTACGGGCGCCCTTAGCTCATAGTCCCATTGGCTTCTAGATTAGGTTTTCCCGGTAAAGATGCTCTCATTGTACCCGGCGAGCTGGATTAGTTACAGTACTTCTTGATGTTTGTCCTGCAAACAAGACTCTGCACTATGTGTATAAGGGGCCACGTACGATTGCTTCGCTAAGCATGTCAAGCACAACCGTAACTGGCGTATTCGTCACTTCAGGGAAGTGGCTACCATACCGGCAAATAGGATCACTTGGCCTAGGGCCTCCACTCTTCTTTGTGTTTTCAGGTATATGCTGTTTGCAAACAGTGTTTGTTTCAAGAAACGGAACTACATTTCCACTTTCCATTGATTCCGGTGCGATCATCCTAGACTTCTTGGGGTCTTAGTTTGTCAGGAGAACCATATGCGCAGAAAAGAGGGATAGACATTGTTCTTGACGAATTGGTATTATTACCATAATGTAGCTAAACAGTAGGAAAAAGTAGGCGGCTCTCGCTAAGTTGCTCATGAACTACTAGATTTCGAAACCGACTCCCATGAGTTTACAACCGGATCTCAAGGAACCGATTTGAGCGGTTAGAGGCTCTGGAACTCTCAGGGGAGTAGATACTGTTCCAACAGGTGTGAACTGCATCTTAAAGAAACGGAAAGCACTACCTCAATAACATGTCAGCAAAGATATTGAAGGTCCTAATCTTGGGGTGTGGGGTACTCGGTTTCGGGGTAGCCATAAGCATAGGAAAGCAGAACCATGTCTTGTGCAGGCGGGACATCGCTACCCGGTGTTAGGACAAGTTATTCGGAGGTCTAAGATGGTTACAGGAGAATTCAAAAACCAAGTGGACAGAATTTGGGAGATATTCTGGTCCGGTGGTATTACTAATCCCTTGTCTGTAATCGAGCAGATTACATATCTTTTGTTCATCAAGGGTCTGGATGAGGTGGAGACCAAACACGAGAGAGAGACTGTTGTCCTCGGTGTTGAGTTTGGCAGGATCTTTCCCGAAGATAAGCAGCATCTAAGATGGAGCCAGTTCAAGAACTTTGGCGCGGAGAGAATGTACCAGGTAGTAAGCCAAGAGGTTTTCCCCTTTATCAAGAACCTGAATGGGGGAGCATCGACATCGTATGCCAAGTTCATGGCCGATGCCATATTCATTATTCCCACGGCACAGATGCTCGAAAGAGTAGTTACAGCTTTATCGGCTTTACCAATTGAGGACAGAGACGCAAAGGGTGACCTATATGAGTATCTATTGTCCAAGATCTCCCAGTCGGGCACGAACGGACAGTTTAGGACTCCCAGGCACATCATCAAAATGATGGTCGAACTTATGAAGCCAACCCCGAAGGACAGAATAGTTGTATTTGATAATATAAAAGTGAACCACTTGGGGCAGAAATTATAACATAAAAGTGATCCACTTCAACCACAATCTGCTATCCTTGATCAGTACCCAAACCAATCAGGGAGCAGGTGAACTA
>Ga0172382_10009432_pt1 | contig 13326 bp, 7 predicted proteins | sample Leawel138RmetaG_FD_122245 | JGI IMG/M metagenome (GOLD analysis project Ga0172382, IMG submission 122245) | Leachate microbial communities from a municipal landfill in Southern Ontario, Canada - Leachate well 138R metaG | ecosystem: Engineered > Solid waste > Landfill > Unclassified | place...
CGGCTACTGCTGGAGCCGGGGCAACATAAGGTCTGGTTGGGATCATAGTCTCGTCCACTGCAACTTCAACTTTGAAGTATTCGTCATCTACAAAGACATCGAACGCTCTCAAGTTATCAGGTTTAGGCACGTCATCTTTTTTAGATTTCTCTACCAGTTCGCCTGCCAGTGCTTTTTTCACAATCTCTTGATCTCTTTCACAGTCGGCATAGGTTCTCGGTTTAACCTCTTCAGGTATATCTTCCAAGCCGTATTTCCATTTCAGGAAGCGTTTTCCTGTGACAGGGTAGAGAGCACAGATGAGGACATCATCCATATCTTTAGCCAACCCTTTGACTTCTTCTTTTACTTTATCGAGTTCAGGTTCTAACACGTCACCAGGTCTATTGGTAATAGGTTTCTCTCCGCGTGCATACCCTTTAAGTGCTTTTTTCTGTACTTCTGGGTTAATCGGAGCGGGTGTTTTACCGTAAAGGCCGTAACATAAGTCCTTAACTTGTTCAGTAATTCGGCTATACTCACCTGGATATGAGTCGAACAGCACGTTGTTAACCGACTGTGTACCGACAATTTGGCTTGTAGGTGTAACGAGTGGCACTTGACCTAAGTCTTTTCTTACCTGTGGTAGAATCTCAAACACTTCGTTCAATCTATCGAGAGCGTTCATTTGGCGGAGCTGGTTAACTAAGTTAGAGAGCATTCCACCTGGGGTCTGATGCAATATCACGTTAGTATCGATCACTGACATTTTTGTATCATCAAGGAAGCATCTGTATTTAGCAGCTGATTTTTCTAACTTACGGTCGATTTCTGCAAGCAGTTCAATATCAAATCCAGTATCTCTGTTTGTTCCGTAGTGTGACACGACGATTGGCTCCACAGCTGGGTGTGAAGTTCTATAAGCGTAAGGTGCCAAGCAGGTATCGATTACGTCAACTCCAGCTTCTATAGCTTTAAAGAGTGCCAAGTCGCCCATACCAGAGGTGAAGTGAGTATGTAAGTGAATCGGAACTTTCAATTCATCTTTAAGTGCTTTCACCAAGTTATAAGCGTCATAGGGTGAGATTAGTCCGGCCATATCTTTGATACAGACAGATTCAGCTCCCATATCTTGGAGTTCTTTTCCTTTTTTGATATAGAAGTCTAAGTCATATATTTCGCCACCCATTCTATATTCGGTAAGTGAGTAGCAAATAGTTCCTTGGAAGTGTTTATCATTTTTCTTAATAATTCTAACGGCTGTTTCGAAGTTACGGAAGTCATTCAGAGCGTCAAACACTCTAAAGATATCTATTCCATTATCACAAGAGCGCTGTACGAAAGCTTCTACAACGTCATCTGCGTAGTTACGGTAGCCAACTAAGTTTTGACCTCTAAGGAGCATTGAGAACGGTGTTTTTTTGATATATTTTTTGAGTGTTCTGATTCTCTCCCACGGATCTTCATTAAGGAAGCGGTGCATTGTATCGAATGTAGCTCCACCCCACACTTCCATAGCTGAGAATCCGACCTCATCCATCATTTCAGCCACTTCTAACATATCTTCTGTACGTCCTCTTGTAGCGAAGATCGATTGGTGTCCATCTCTGAGGGTTAAGTCTTGAATCTTAATAGGATTCTTAGCTTTCTTACGATCTTTTTCATATTTCATATCGGTCATTTTAACTTCGTTATGCTTGTCAAATTTCATTCACTCCTCCATTTCTCTATCTCTTTATTTTTATACACTTATCTTTTGATGACTCTTCGCTGCATACGGTCACGATTTATCATCATTATTTGTCGGCCATAGTTCGACCAATTTCCTAACTGACGTGGCGGTTCACTGATAGTAGTCGCCATCATTTGGCTCTGTTTTTCCTCTTCCAGGTAATTCAGGACGCCTATTATAGCTGCTTTAAGTTTCTTTTCTTTATTCATCATAGGACCTCTATACTGGGATATTACCATGTTTTTTCGGAGGCAAAGATTCACTCTTAGTCAGCATTATTTCTAATGCATCGATAAGTCTCATTCTTGTCTCTGAAGGTCTAATGATTGCGTCTATATAGCCACGTTCGGCTGCAATGTATGGGTTATTGAAGGCTTCTTCATACTCTTGAATCTTCTCTTGTCGTTTCTTAGCGGGGTCTTCTGCATTTCTAATCTCAGCACGGTAGCTGGAGATAATGTTAGCAGCACCTTGTGCACCCATAACGGCAATTTCAGCTGAAGGCCAGGCAAAGATCATATCGGCTCCGAGGTGTCGGGAACTCATAGCAATGTAAGAGCCACCATAATTCTTTCTGGTCACGACTGTCAATTTAGGGACAGTTGCCTCTGAGTAGCTCCAGAGTAGTTTAGCGCCGTGCCTAATGATTCCGTTCCATTCTTGTTGAGTACCTGGCAGGTATCCTGGCACATCGACAAAGGTAACGAGCGGAATATTGAAAGAGTCACAGAATCTGATGAAGCGTGATGCTTTATCTGAGGCGTCTATATCTAAGCAGCCTGCCAGCACGGTAGGTTGGTTAGCAATAATTCCGATTACTCTACCGTTAAGTCTTGCAAAGCCGATTATAATATTCTCAGCGTAGTATTGATGAGGTTCAAAGAAGATACCATCGTCAACGACCGAATGGATCACATCTTTCATATCGTAGCTCATTTTAGCGCTATCTGGGATAATCGTCTCTAATTCGGGACAGAGGCGTCGTGGGTCATCATTAGTTACGAAGGCAGGTGGTTCTTCCATATTATTGCTTGGCAGGTAGCTAAGCAAGTTTTTCACCTGTTCTATAGCATCAGCGTCATTTTCACAGGCAAAGTGTGCATTACCACTTTTAGTATTATGTGTCATAGCGCCACCTAAGTCTTCGAAGTTAGTCTCTTCGCCTGTCACAGTTTTGATCACTTCAGGTCCCGTGATAAACATATAGCTGGTATTTTTGACCATAAACACGAAGTCAGTCATTGCTGGTGAATATACAGCTCCGCCGGCACAAGGTCCCATAATCACTGATATTTGTGGAATTACGCCTGAAGAGCGTGAGTTTCTAAAGAAGATTTCACCATAGCCGTAAAGAGCGTCAACACCCTCTTCAACTCTGGCGCCACCAGAGTCATTCATTCCGACTACTGGCACCCCTGCCTTCAAAGCTAAATCCATTATTTTTACTATCTTTTCAGCGTGCTTCTCGCCAAGTGATCCACCCCTCGAGGTGAAGTCTTGTGCGTAAGCAAACACTGGACGTCCATTAACAAGACCGTGTCCTGTCACAACTCCGTCAGCTGCTATATCGATGTTTGGCATACCGAAGTTATTGCAACGGTGCTTAACAAACATATCAATTTCACGGAAAGTACCAGGGTCAAAAAGGAGATTGATACGTTCTCTGGCTGATAGTTTCCCCTTATCGTGTTGTGTTTTTAAGCGATCGGCTCCACCCATCTCCAAGACTTTCTTTTCTCGGTCCAGCAACTGTTCAATCTTGTTCTTTACACTGCTCATATTCTCTCCTTACCGTTTTTATGTACTTGTTTTAAGTTATTTTACTCCCGTATTTTAATCAAGCTTTTTCCTATCTAACGTATTAGGATGCTCTTTGTGACTCGCTTTAATCGAAACAAGAGATTTATTTCTCATTCTTCTCTTTCGACTGCTCTCGAATGAAAGTTTTATACTCACCATTTTCTCGCAACAGTTTGCTATGTTCGCCACGTGCCACAAGTGCTCCCTCGTCGATAAAGATAACGTTATCAACATATCTCAGAGTAGAAAGTCTATGCGATACGATGAAGCTGGTAACGTCTCCCAATGTTGCGGAAATATCTTTCCAAAGGTTCTCCTCATTTTCGGCGTCAAGGCTCGCAGTAATATCGTCGAAGATCAAGACTTCTGGCTCCTTTATCAGGGCACGTGCTATCGACAATCTTTGCTTTTGGCCACCTGACAGGGAGAGCCCTCTCTGTCCTACTCGAGTTTCATCACCATCGGTAAACCGTGCAATCTCTTTTTCCATTTGCACGATTCTCAAAACCTTTTCATAAACCTCGTCAGAGACCCCATCTTTACCAAACAACACGTTCTCTTTAATACTTCCGGTAAACAGTATCGGCTCTTGTGGCACATACCCAATTTTATCACGGAGTATAGCCAAGTCTATCTCTTCTAAATGTATTCCATTAATTTTAATAGTCCCACTCTGTGGTTTAAGCAGACCTGAGATAAGTCCAAGGATTGTGCTCTTACCGGAGCCTACTGGACCGATAATAATGACCCGCTCCCCTTTCTTCACGTTAAAGGAGACGTTATTCAGTATAAGCTCCCCTTGATCTTGATAGGCAAAAGATACATTTTCAAATGTAATAGACTCTATTTTATCGACTGCTATCTTCTCATTTTGATTAGTTATTGGTGTCGGGAACTCTCTTATCTCTTCTAAGCGGCCGATATTAACGAACGCCTGTTTACCAGCTACAAAGAGCTGTGGCAGGTCTAACATCGGGAACACAATCATCGCAAGATAGGTGTAAAAGGCGAGGAAAGTGCCCACTGTAATCTCACCTTTAACTACCATTATTCCACCGAACAAGATAATCATAATCTGCCCCAAGTAGTCTATGTATTCATAAATCATATGCACTCTTGTGTTGAGTCTTACAACATTCATTTCTGTATGATAGCGATCATTCAGTGCCTGTTTAAAGAAACGATGGTATTTCTCTTCACTGACGAAAGCTTTGATGATCTTTATTCCTGAGAAACTCATCTCTAACTGATTATTTGTCTCGCTAATCGCTTGCTGATTAGCTTGAAAATAGCTTCTGAATTTAGAAGAGACCATATAGTAAACCACCATCATAATCGGTAGCGGAGCAAGGGCTAAAAGTGCTAATTTAGCGTTTAGATAGAGCATTGCTACTATACAGAAAATTATTTTAACAAACGAGTCAAAAGCCCTAAAAATAGCTGAGCACATAAACCAAGAAATCTTCGGATACCCTGTAATATCACTGGTCAGCCTCGTTATCAAGTCGCCAGTTCTGAACTTATTGAAAAACTTATGGTCCTTCTCCAATATATACTTAAAATAGCGACTTCTGATCACGTATTCAAACGTAACATTCATCAACGCTCTGATACCGGGTGAAATAGAGGTGACGAGGGAAACGATCCCGATAATAAACAGTATCCAAATAATCCTCTGTATCTCTGGCGAGATGCCTATAACTCCTATAGGATCGGCTAATTCTTCATAAAGTATATCAATTAGCTGTTTAAAGAAGTAAGGGTAGATAACTGTCACTGCAGTTGAGATCAAGGTCAGTGTAACAAGGATTGTTATGGCTATCGGGTATCTTTTCCATTCATTAAAGACCCATTTTACATTACTTCCCATTTATTCTACCCCGCCATCTACATTCTGATCGTGCAAAAATTGAAGCTTTACCAGTCTATTATATTCAGGTGAACTGCTTAGTAGCTCCTTATGAACCCCTTCTGCAATTATTTCCCCGTTATCAAACAGCAGTATCTTATCTGAGTTGATGATTGATGATAAACGGTGTGCTACTATTATCGCAGTTTTACCTTCCAATAGCTTTTCCATTGCCGCTTGTATTTTAGCTTCGGTTCTGATGTCGATCGATGCAGTAGCCTCATCTAAAATCACCAATTCTGGTGAAGCTACAATGGCTCTTGCAAAGCTAATCAGCTGTTTCTCCCCAACAGATATATTCTGTCCTCGCTCTTTAATCTCCGAGTAAACTCCATCTGCCATTTTATTCACTAAACTATCGGCAGTAACCTGCTCCAAAGCCTTGTTGACCTCAAACTCACCAACTTCGTCGTTATAAACTCGCACATTTTCTAAGATATCGCCGGGAAACAGATAGATATCTTGCAACACCAAGCCGATCTGTTTACGCCACTCTTTAATGTTCAGCTTTGTGAGTTCTACGCCGTCGACGTAAATCCCACCCTTCTGTGGCCTATAAAAATCACAAAGCAAGCTAACTGTAGTAGTTTTGCCACTACCGGATGCACCGACGAGAGCGACTTTCTCACCTTTCTTAACAGAAAAGTTCACCCCTTTTAACACCCATTCATCCTCTTTGTATTTGAACCAGACGTCTCTAAACTCTATTTTATCGTTAATCGATACCTCTTTCTCTTCTGGATCTCCAAGCGGCTCTTTAGCCAAGAGGAGGAGGGCAAATATTCTATTCAAGGAGACAAATCCCCTCTGAATTTGATTAATGTTCTCCGATATGCTTATAAGCGGGTAAAAGATACGGTGCGTGTATTGGATGAAGATTACCAAAGTTCCAATAGTTATCGCTCCCAGTAAAATTTTTGGCACTATTAAATAGATGAGAAGTATTTGGACCAACGTTAGCATAACAAAATCATACACACCCCAAAGACCATACTCTATAAAGTTAGCTTTAGCATCGATATTTCTCTTTTCACGTCCTTTACTTACAAGCTGATCCATTATCTTGTTTTCTTGACCAAATAGCTGAACTATTGAGATCCCTTGCACGTATTCAGTAACTATCCCCGTAATCTCTTCATTCAGCTCACGTTCACGCCTGTAAAACTTACGTAGATAACGGGTAGTAAACAGAACTGAGACTGCAATCATAATAATTGGCGCCAAGATAATAAGGCTCACATTCCAGCTACGGATAAACATTACTACCAGTATCCCGAAGAAAAAGATGATGTTGCCAAATATGTTTACCGATATATTGGAGAAAAGCTGACGGACGTTTTCACAATCACTCTCCACTCTGGCAATAAGCTCGCCGACCGGGTTTTTATCGAAATAGCTAACTGGTAGTTGGAGAAGATGCTTAAAAGTCTCGTATTTAAGCTTGGTTACGATTTTGATACCCATTTTTGATAGAACTATCACCTGCGAGTAGCTCAAAACTCCAACGGTCAAGACTAAACCAATGAAAAGCACTGCGTAGAGATACAGCTGATCCAAGTTATGATTTGGAACGATAACATCGAGGATGTGTGCTATGATTAAAGGATCGAAGAGTCTTAAAAAGGAGGTCACTAACATCATAGAAAAACCACCAATAAATAGCCATTTCTCCTCCCAAATGTATGGGATTAAACGCTTTAATATCGGTTCGCTTCTCTTCCCTTTCCCTTTCACACGCTTTTTACTCCCTCAACTATAACCACCCAATACAATACATTTATAATCGTTTATTAGTCAAGCATTCTTCGAGAAAGTCGAATTTGTTAAGCCACTTTTATCAATTATCTCTCCAAAGAAATTAAAGCAGCGCCTCCAGCAGCATTCAAAATGCTTGATATTGTTCAAAATATTTGCTCAATTCATCTATCTTATTGACACTACTACCTATAGCATCCTCCATCCTACTGGAGAGTAAGGGAGAATACCGTAGGCGGCTATGGGCCGGCTACGGGATTACTCCTTATGTTCTCGGTGGATGAGATAAAGAAAAAAAGGTTTACACAGGTTTATAAGACAATGATTAAGGATGAAGCTATTGAGAATATCATAGAGATTAAACAGGGTGGATACTTTTATGGTGTATCGTCCACAGCTGGACCATTTGGTTGTTGACAAAATAAACCGTTTTACTAAAATGGATTTTAGATACACAAGATGTACTTAAAGTGGTGAGTTTTGACTGAAGTTAAGATTAACTTGTATATAGTCATAAAGGAGCAAATGATGTCTTATATCGTTTTTTATCAAAATGGGAAGCATTCTTTAGAAACACTATGGTTATCGCTGAATAATACTTATAAGAGCTGTTTGGCCTGATTATCTCTGAAGGTTATCAAATGCATGCTTTAAATCATATGAACGTTAAATACTACCCTGACCTTAACTCTTTTTATAGTGAGACTATCAACTATAAGCCTCATCCCTTATGGTATAAAGCTTGGAATGATTCCTCATGTTCCGTGCAAACACATAATAGCCAGCCATTAAAAGCTGTGCAACTTAACCATTCCTTTAGAACCTTTCCTTTTTCAAGGAAAGTTGAGGTTACTCAACAAATCGCGACATCAATTGGTACATATGAAAAAGAAAGATAAAAATATCCCAAAAAAACTTATCACTCCACAGGATTTTGCAGCACAAGCCATAGAGATCCTAAGTGAATCAGAACAATCTAAGCTTCATTTTAGCACATTAATTGATCTCTTTAAGAAAAAAATTGATCAGTGGGATAGCTCAACTTGGAGAGTGGGACTTATAGGTATTACTAGTAGCGGTAAGTCAACGCTGGTTAATGGATTATTAGGTGAAAAATTGTTACCAGCAAACGTAAAGCCATCCACTAACTGTCTTGTAATGATCAGACGCGGCGCAACGAAAAAAGTTGTGAAATACTATGAAGATGGAGCAGTCAGAGAAGTAACTACCAATCTAAGTCATGAACTTGATAATCTTGGAAATGAACTTAAAAATCCTTCCAATAATAAAAAGGTTCTCCATCTATCAGTGTATTCTCCTTTATTTAAATTGAATGATGATATCACACTATGTGATACACCGGGATTAGAGGCCTATAATCTCAAACATCACGATGAAATTACTTTACACAACATTCTCCCAAGTTTGGATTTAGTACTATATATATCTAATGTAAGGCTCGCTGCACAGGAGAACAATAGAATCGTAAACCTTGTTTCTGAGACAAAGAAACCATTCATTTGGGTGCTTAACTATATTGATGCAATTAAAGAAAAAACTGAGAAGGATGGTATTGTATCAAAATCGAGAGAACAAGTGCTTTATGAACATCAAAAGAAGGTTAGAGACAACTTATACAACTCTGGTATAACTAACCCATCCTCCGTACCTATAGCTTTCGTTTCCTCTATACAAGCTTTAAGGGAAGAAGAATACGTACATTCAGGCTTTGATTCTCTCATAAATGTCTTGCATGAGAGCATTAATAAATTGAAGCCAAAATTCTTCTCTGGGCGTCTGAATCAAATAGCTAAAGAGATAGCAAAAATTATTGAATCAGAAAGCAAACATGAATTCAATAAAGAGGCTGACTACGAAAAGGAAAGAAATGACATTATTCAAAGTATAGAAGAAGTTGATGAGATTAGAGCTCAATTTGCCGATGAATTTGACGAAATATGCAACTACTTCAATTACACAAAAGGAGACTTAATTAGTTCACTAAACAGAATAAACAGAAGCTCCATCCAAGAGGCAAGCACTCTCGCTAAGGAAGTCAACAATTGTATTGCTGAGACTAATAGAGATCTTGTTGAATTAATTAAAGACATGAATGAAACTTTTAAAACAATAAGAAAGCAATATAACTTACTTAACGAGGACTTTTTTCATCAATTAAACTCCAACGCCCCTCATGTCAAACTCCCAACAGTGAAAACAGAAATACACGAGAGAGAATATCGTAAAGAAAAGAAACCAATTTTTGGTTTAGGGATAAGAAAGGGTTTAGGCGAGCTATTCGGCACCGACTGGGGCTACGATGTATACAAAACAACTACTGTAGAAATCGAAAACATTGTAGACTTTAAAATACAAGTTAGAAATGGATTAAACTCTGAAATGCAATGGCTGATCAGTAGTAAAGAACAGTCCATTATGGCCTTGAATAATTATTATCTTATAATCAAGAGTGCTTTAGACTCTCGAATCTTATCTATTGATGATGCTTTGAAGCATACAATACCTAAAAGAATACATAACAGAATAATAAAACAGTTAAAAGAAATAGAATTATCTATTAAAAAAGCCATAGTCAATGAGCCAAAGTCGTCAATTAATCTAGACTCAGGGAAAATTACAGAAGAAAATATTTTATCTACGGCTGAAGAATACATCGAAATCGATCACTTAGAATTGAGTTTGATTCGACTCCTTAACAATACAGCTAATTATTTTTATAAAGCATATTTTAAAACCCTCATAAAACATAATACGGATGATGCTAAGACTAACATCGTAATCTGCCATTGGAATACGTCTTTATTTTCAGAGTTTTGGTTAAGGTTCTTACCCGATGAACCAATCCCTCAAGGTGTTTTTACTACAATAGAGACTGATAAATATAAAGTAACTATGTTTAATGACAGTTCAACTGATCAAAAAGTACACAAAGACCTTCTTAGGAAAATCAACTGGGAAAAATCTAACTTAATCCTCTTAATTCCAGTCTCTCAAATAGGTTATTTTCAAAAGCAGTTATCCCAGTCACTCGCAGCAGAATACTTTAGAAAAGCAGACAGATTGATTTGTGTTATTGCTGATTTCTCAGACTTTGCTGATAATGACAATCTCATTGAATACTTGATAGAGTTTAAAGAATTGCTGATTTCAACAGAGCTGAATCCCGAACATATTGCCTTAAATCATGATGATATAGGAATAGGGGGAATTATAGAGTATTTGATTAATGACAAACATCAACTAAAAAACGAAAGAGATGAGATTGCGTTCATAGACAAAATGGATAAGAAAGGCTGCTTTCTTAACATAGACGTAAAAAACAAGGTTTCACGCATGCTACCAGAATGGAGGAATTTCGCCAATGACAAAAATATTGGACACAAGCGACTCAATAAAAATTAAAATGGACACATATACCAAACATCTTTACGAAGATTTTATTCGTCTATTGACAGAAAGAATTCAGAATATTACCAGGATCACTAATAATAAACTGGATCAAATCGAAAAAAAGCTTGGTGCTGATGAAAAACAGCTCGATATGTCGCGACAGTCACTTGATCTGAACATTTCAATTAGTTCAGAAATCTCCAAGTTAAAGACATATCTTTTGCAAGACGATCATAGGTCAATGGGAGACTTAATAGACTCAACAGCCTCTGCTATTATTGATAATATTAAAGAAACACTTAAAAGTATCAGTAGCACTATCAATAGCAATCATCCAGAAATCAAAGAATTTATATCGCTGCAAAACAAGAAGATAGAAACTCAAGTTGTCGATAATTTTATTAAGAAACTTGATGCCAATCGAGATGAGTTACTAAACGCCATTTTAGCAAACTTATCAAGTGAAACCCAAAAAACAGTAGCTACTTATAACAGTTTATTAGACATCGTCCAGGCTCTGAATACAATGGTTTCAGACCATCATATTGAAGTATTGCAAAAGCTTAATGACCTCAAAGATAGCTTGGAATCGAGATATCTTGAACAGAGCTCCAATAACGAAAAGTTCATGGAAGATATAAATACGAATCAAGAGCTATTAGTATGGATATTGACCCCATGGTACAAAAAAATCTTTAGGAGGAAAGATGAAAAACCACGAATCTTGGTTAAAAAGCCAACTACAAAACCAGGCAGTTATTGATGTAACTCAACGTTATTCTAATAAGGAAATAACAAGCATTTGGCAAGCATGGATTCACCAGTTAAGCACGGAGAAGTTTTATATGCCTGTATTCGGAATACAAGGTAGCGGAAAAAGCACCCTTTTAAACGCATTATTTTTTGATGAAAGAGTGTTACCCACTGATGCCCAAGAAACTACTTGTATTCCTGCTGAACTTCACTATTCTCCAGAACTCAAAGGAAAAGCTAAAGTGATTTACAAAGATGGGTCAACCTCTATAGTAAAGGCAAGTGATAGTGAGTTAGCTAAATATATTGATAATGTGCAAAATCCAGGTAACGAAAAGAAGGTTAGCCACATTGAAGTATATTCTGATGATGTTATGTTGGAACATGGCCTCGTAGTTGTTGACTTACCAGGATACGGAAGCTTAACACGTGAAAATGAAAAAACAACGCTTGAATACATAAATAAATCAAACGGTGCAATACATTTAATAAGATCTATGCCACCATTAACTCGTAAAGAAATATTTTGGCTCAGGAACACATTACCATTGATTCCTCTGACAATCTTTTGCCAGAGCTGTTGGGACACTGATAGCTCTGAAGAAATTGAAGATGCAAAAGATCATAATATGACGGTACTTAGAAGTGAAATCAAAAAAATTAGAGGTGAAAACTATGAAACTCCTGATTTACTTTGCGTTAATGGTGAGGGTGCATTAAGAGCAAAATTTTTAAACAACAACGATGAATTCATTCAATCGGGTGCTGCATTACTCAAGGGTTCAATAAAAAATTACTCGACTGGCTGGAAGGAGCTGATTATCTCTGCACTTTCTAATGAGTTTAATAACCAAATAAAAAAAGCACTAAATAGAGTTAAAGCTAAAATCAACAACTTAAACAGCTCGGCGGAGGAAATAAATCAAATTATAGAGTCCGAAAAACAAATGTTTGAAGACTACAAAGCTCGTGCTATAGATAAAACAAACAACGCAAGAGATATGGTTGATTCTTTTTATCAAAAGATGACTTCCGAAATAAATGTAATGATAGAAGAAGGCACTATGACTTTCCGCAACAATATGAGAACTAAGTTTAGGATTGGAATCGTAGATGGCGAAAGACTTAATGTGGCTTACAAAGCTGAATATTCTGATTTAGTAGAACAAATCTACTACCATGTACAAGATAGGATTGCAGAAGTTTATGGAGAGCTTCGAGCTGAAATGGAAGATTTAACAGAGTGGAACGAAACGTTAAACAAAGTCGATACAGAATTTTTGATTCCAAAGAAAACCAAATATGAAAATATCTTTCCCAGTATTTCCAGTGCAGGTGGAGCGATTGGTGGAGCTGCTTTAGGCGCAAAAGCTGGAGCCGCAGTAGGAGCGTCATTGGGACCTGTAGGGGCGATAATTGGGACTATAGTTGGTGGATTAATTTTTGGATGGCTTGGAAGAGGCGCCAAAAATCTCAAGTTGGATCAACGTATCAAAGAAGTAGAACCTCAAGTTTTTTCTGCTATCACAGATGCCACTGAAGCACTTAGACTTGAAGTTAAAACTTTCATTATGAAGTTCGCCGCAGAAATTAAAGAGAACATTGACTCTTGGCTACAGACTCAGAATGACAACTATGATAAACAGTTGAAATACAACCTTGAGATTAGCCAGCTAAACAAAGAAGAGAAGATGAAAGAACTTTCTGTGCTTGAGTTAGATAAGGATATATTAAAGTCTATTTTAAAAGAATTGGAGGCTGTATGAACAGGTTGCTGGAAAAAGCTTCGGTGATCTGTGAGGAACTGTTACCGTTTATCGAACAGTTGGAGAATAAAGACACATTAGCTTACGCTAAACTTTTATCTGAAAGATTAATAGAACGCCAAGCATATGTTACAGTGATAGGTGAGACAAGCACCGGAAAGTCAACTATCGTTAACGGCTTACTTCCTAATGATTTACTACCTGTGAGAGCCAGTCCGACC
>Ga0172382_10009436_pt1 | contig 13322 bp, 14 predicted proteins | sample Leawel138RmetaG_FD_122245 | JGI IMG/M metagenome (GOLD analysis project Ga0172382, IMG submission 122245) | Leachate microbial communities from a municipal landfill in Southern Ontario, Canada - Leachate well 138R metaG | ecosystem: Engineered > Solid waste > Landfill > Unclassified | place...
ACGAAAATTTCTACGGCGGTGCTACTTGTTCCCATAAGCTTCCACCATGACGTATTTACGAATTGGCCCCAGTTCGGGATCCTGGCCGGCATAGGTTTCGACGGCGTGGGCGGGGGCGACTTCGTCGACGTTGAAAATTTCCAGAGTCTCCGCCCACAGGCAATGGCAGGAGGGATCGGCGCTGAGCACCTCAAGGGCGGCGATCTCGGCGCGGCTGGCGCCCCCGATGCGCCAGGATTGTTCCAGCACCCCCATCGCAGGGCGCCCCCGGATGTCGGTGCCACCCGCCACGTCGTAGTTGCGGCGGGATGCGAAGAAACCAGGGTAACAGGCGTCGGCGGCTGCGTCGTAGCGTTGCGCCATGGTGATGGCTGCGCGCAGACCTTCACCAAGCGGCAGGCCCAGCAGGACATCATAGTTGCCCCGACAGAACCGCAGGCGGGAACCGCCGTAGACCCATTCACCGCGATTGTCACGCGTGAGCCGCTGAGTGCCGATATAGCTGGCAGTGAGATGGGGCAGCCGTACTTGTCCCACGCTATAGGTAGTGACGTTCTCCAGATGGGTTTCCAGGACCACCCCACATTCCCCTAATAGCGTGGTGTCCAGGCCTTCCAGGGCCGCATCCAGCCCTTTTTCGTCTCGCAACAGCACCTGCCCCCGGCCGGCGGTGGCATGTACCGGCTTGAGCCGCAACGGCCCCTCGGCCAGCAGCCGCTGCGCGCCTATGTGCACGTCATCGAAAGAGAATGCCGTGTAGCCGTGCAGGGTCGCGTCAGCGACCTGTTTGCTGAATTCGGCGGACCACCCTTGCGGATGACCCGCGTTTTCCCGGACCAGCCCATGTGAAATGGCCTTGGTAGGCATAAAGGCATGGTTGGCATAACCCCCGAAGATGTCCTGCTCTCCGCGTATACCCAGGCGGTCACGCTGGGCCGGGGTCAGGATGGTATCTGAAGGAATAAAGTAGCAATGTTTGCCTGCGTGGCGGGCCTCGTCATAGTAGCCATCGTAGGGCACGTCCATAAGATCCGCGATACGCATGGCGATGTCGCGGTGCACGACGGCTTCGTGATCCGGCACAACCTTGCCTGGCGAATACAGGACAACGGCGTCGTGTTTTGGCGTCGATGGTCCTTTATCGCTGGCCATGGTATTGCTCCTGGTCGATTTTGCGGCGGACGGCACTGCCATCCGCCGCCGAGTCTGTTTTTATTCAGCCGCTGGGCCGCTGCCGGCATTCGTGCCGGACTAGCGGTGACCGTTGCGGTGTGTTGCATCAACGTTGCGTGCGGACTTCCGGTAAGGCCTTGAGCTGTTCCTTGCTGTAACCCGAAAGCAGAATCCGATCATCACTGCGCTCGAAGCGATCGAACGGTACCGCCACATTCTTTTCACCCATGCCCAGGAAACCGCCTGCCCCGATAAGCAGGTACATCGTCCGGCCGTCCGAGGCAATCACGACGTCATTGACATCGCCGACCTTTTCGTCGTTCTCGTTGAATACTGATTTGCCAATGATGTCATCCTTGGCGCTCCAGCCGGTAATGGCTTCCGTAGACGCTGCTGCGTCGCCACGGGCTTCGGTCCCCGGGGCGGGGGTGGTCGTACCGGTCGCGGTGCTCCTGTCGGTGGCCGTGCCTGTATCAGCAGCCCCCGGCACAGCAGGCGTACCCGGCGCGGTCATGGGTGCCGTGCCGTCGGCCCCCGTCGCTGGCGCCGCATTGGTATTGGGAGCGGGAGTCTGATTGGTAGTCATGGCGCCGCCGTCGCCGGAGCGGTTGTTACCGTCCCCCGGCGCGGTGGTAGTTTGCGCATATGCGCCCCCAAAGACCAGAGGCAGACTGACAGCCAGTGCGGTGGTAAGGGTTTTCATCTTCATCATGTACCTCCTTGTGAAAGACAAGCCTTGCCAAGCAAATGCTGTGCCGCGGAAACCTGGTTTCTGATTTTTTATGGGCCGGGTACGAATGTTGCTGAGGGTGCCTCGCAACGATCAGCGTTATCGAACGTCAACAGGAGCTATGTATGAAAACAGGAAAACGAATCGCTGCGGGTGCCGTCACAGTGGCTCTGCTAGTGGGCCTGACAGCATGTGGCGGTATGTCGCGCCAAGGGCGGAACACGGCGATCGGCGCGGGTGCCGGCGCAGTGGGCGGTGCCATCCTGACAGGCGGTAGTACGGCAGGCACGCTTGGCGGCGCTGCCATTGGCGGCATCGTCGGCCACGAAGCCAGCAAATAAAAACACGAAGGAGCGCCTATGCTTTACACAATTGCCATCATCCTTGTCGTTCTGTGGTTGCTGGGGCTGGTCTCGTCCTACACCATAGGAGGATTCATCCACATCCTGCTGGTTGTCGCCATCATCGTGCTGTTGATTCGCGTCATCAGTGGAAGAGCGCCCTGACGATCAAGCTGCGACAGGTCTGCCATGCAGGCCTGGCTGCAGCAGGCTGTCGCAGCGCTGCATGCGCTTCATCCCATAGCGCATAGGGCGGGCACGCTTGAAACCTAGGAAGGGTCGGGCGTGCCCGTTGTTACATTGCGCTCCCATCAACCGAAAAGCGCCTGTATGACTTGCAAGCAGCGTATGATTTCCGTTCTTTCGATTTCAAGAATACAGCGGAACTTTTAACGCCATGTGGGATACCCTGAACACTCTCTGGGCCGCACACCCGGCCGTCGAGCTTTTCCTGCTCAATTTTTTTGCGGCTGTCGTTATTCTGGTGGTCGGCTGGATTATTTCCGGCTTGTTGGGGCGCAGTATCCGCCGCATTGCCAGCCGCAGCCTGCTGCAGGTCGACCCAACCATAGTGCCCATGCTGCAGGTCACAGTGGTGTGGGCCGTACGGATCTTCGTGATCATCGCCGTGCTGGCCCGCTTCGGGGTGCAGACAGCCAGCCTGATTGCGGCTTTGAGTGCGGCGGGCCTGGCCATCGGCCTGGCATTGCAGGGGACGCTGCAGAATATTGCCGCCGGCATCATGCTGCTTGCACTGCGGCCATTGCGGGTCGGTGAGTATGTCTCCATTGTCGGCAGAGCGGACGGCACCGTCGAGGAAATCGGCCTGTTCATGTCACGCCTGCGGCAGGCCGACGGTATTGTGGTCAACGTTCCCAATAATCTGATCTGGGGCAATACCATCATCAATTACAGTCGTAATGTCACGCGTCGTATGGATATTGCCGTACACGTCAGGCATGGCGACGACCTTGATGTGGCGATAGAAGCCCTGAGCGCTTTGGTGAAAGCACATCCCTATGTACTTCCAGACCCTGCGCCCATGGTCATGGTGACGGCCTACCTGGAAAGCTATAGCGCAGTCACCATCCGCGTGTGGGCCAAGACCGAACATTATTGGGATCTCAACTTCGATCTCTATCGAAAGGCCCTATTGACGTTACGCGAGGCGGGGATGAAGATTCCCTTGCCGCTGCGCGAAGTGCACAGCATACCGACCGAATCACTGGAGCCGGCGGTTACTCTCACAGACCAAGGAGAAAAATCGTGACGAAAGCAAACGGCAATAACAGCATCAAACGCCTGGCTGTCGGCGCCCTGACGGCTGCGTCCATGCTGGCCGCCCCGATGGCGTTTGCCGATTATCCTGAAAAACCCATTCGGATGATCGTTGGCTTTTCCGCAGGTGGTACTACCGACGTGGTGGCACGGGTCGTTGGCAAGGAAGTGGGCGAAGCCCTGGGCCAGCCGGTCGTTGTCGAGAACCGCCCGGGTGCGGGCAGCAATATCGCGGCGGAAGCCGTGGCGCGTGCCGACCCGGATGGCTATACCTTGCTGATGGTTGCTGTCACCAGTGCCATCAACCATACCCTTTACAAGAACCTGAAGTTCGATCTGGTCGAAGATTTCGAACCGATAGCGCTTGCTGTCAGGGTTCCCAACGTTCTGGTTGTGCACCCCGAGGTAAAAGCCAATTCCGTACAGGAACTGGTCGATCTCCTGAAGGCCAACCCCGGCACGCTCAATTTCGCATCGTCGGGTAGCGGCACGTCGATTCACATGGCGGGTGAATTGTTCAAGCTGCGCGCTGGCGTTGATGTAGCGCACATTCCTTACAAGGGCAGCGCCAATGCGGTAACCGATTTGCTGGGCGGGCAGGTACAGTACATGTTCGACAACATGCCGTCGGCCTGGCCGCATGTCGAGTCGGGTAAATTGCGTGCGCTTGCCGTGACGACGGCTGATCGCTCCAAGACGGCGCCAGATCTGCCCACCATGCAGGAATCCGGTTTTGCCGATTTCGACGTGTCGTCGTGGTTCGGGGTGATCGCCCCGAAGGGTACGCCTGCAGAAGTCGTCCAGACGCTCAACAAAGCGATTCGCGATGCCCTGGCCAAAGAAGACGTCCGTGAACGTCTTGAAGGGCTGGGCGCGGTGCCGGCCGATACCTCGCCGCAGGAATTTGCCCAGTTCATCAAGACACAGGTGGATACGTGGGCGCCAGTGGTCGAAGCGTCGGGTGCGCGCGTCGACTGACCGTCAGTTGTCCGGGTGGCCCGGCAGCGGGGCTTCGGCCCCGGCCCCGGCGCCGAGGCTGTCTGAGCCCTGCCCCCATGTGGCGCCGCGTGGCGGGTCGGCCGCGTAGGCAATACGCGCAGCCTTGATCATTGCCGTACAGACGCCGCGCAACATATCGACTTCATCGTTGCTGAGTGCATTGCGTGCAAACAGATGACGCATGCGCGGTATCAGCTTTTTAGGGTGGGCCGGGTCCAGGAACTTCACCGCTACCATCGCTTCTTCCCAGTGTCCCAACAGCGCCTGCACCCGCGCGCTGCTGGCCGGTTCTGCGCCAGGGTCGGCCTTGCCCAGTGTGACCGGTAAGCGCACACCCGTTTCCGACAGTAGCGCGTAGCGCATTTCCCATGCGGCCAACTGCAGGGCCTGCGCCACGTTCAGCGAGCTGTATTCAGGGTTGGCGGGAATATGGCAAACTCGTTGGCACAAGCCGATATCGTCGTTGGTCAGCCCCGAACGTTCCGTGCCCAGTACGATGGCCACGCCACCTCCTGGTACGTCGTTCAGATGGCGTCGGGCCATATCGGCGGCTACACGAATGTCGCAGGCCGGCGGCCCCAGAAAGCGCGGCCTGGCGGTAAGTGCGAAGGCCAGCGTGACGGGCGCCAGCGCCTCTGCCAGGGTCGGCACTATGCTGGCGGCTTCAAGTACATCGTTAGCGCCACTGGCCAATGCGATGGCTTCGGGTTGCCGGGTCATGTCGCCGAGATGAGGGGCGACCAGGCACAGGTCGCCGAAGCCCATGGTCTTGATGGCGCGGGCGGCCGCACCGACGTTGCCGGGGTGCGACGGCTGAACCATAATGAAGCGGATGCGCGGGAAGGTCGGGCCCTGATCGGACCGAGGCAGGGAAGTCATCTAAAATACGCGGTTTGCGCTCTGAAAAAAACGGATATCTATGCACCCGATGCTTAACACCGCCATCAAGGCGGCCCGCCGTGCCGGCACCCTTATCAATCGGGCCAGCCTCGACCTTGAACGCCTGCAGGTGGCACGCAAAGGGCCCAAGGATTATGTCACGGAAGTGGACCACGCTGCTGAAGAAGCCATCATTGATGTGCTGCGTACCGCCTATCCGTCCCATGCTTTTCTTGGTGAAGAATCAGGCCACATTGCCGGCACCGACAGTTCCGCGGGCGATACACCCGAATTCCAGTGGATCATAGATCCCATCGACGGCACCACCAATTTCATCCATGGCCTGCCGCTGTTCGCCGTTTCCATTGCGTTGCAGCACCGCGGTCAGATCACGCAGGCCGTGGTCTACGACCCGTCGCGTAATGAATTATTTACGGCCAGCCGTGGTGGTGGCGCCTTTCTGAATGATCGCCGCATCCGCGTCAGCGGCCTGCGCCGTTATCATGATGCCTTGCTGGCGGCTCATCTGGGCAAGACGAATAGTGACGCCCGCTTTGCCGAAATGCTGGCTGAACCCACGGCAGTGCGGCGCCTGGGTTCGACGGTGCTCGATCTTGCCTACGTGGCGGCTGGGCGTCTCGACGGTTTCTGCGGCATAGGGCTCAAACCCTGGGATCTTGCCGCCGGTGGCCTGCTGGTGCTTGAAGCAGGGGGTCTGATTTCCGATTTCGAGGGCGAGCAGCAATGGATGAAGACGGGGGGCGTCGTTGCCGCCACCCCCAAGATCTTTCCTCAGATGCTGGGCTATCTGCAGGCATGAGTTCCGGCACACGGCGGTGTTCATGCGCTGTGGTGTGCTGGCCATTCCCCCATGACCGGATGCGCTTCAGGGTACGCCTATGATGTTTGAGTGGATGAGTGATCCCTCGGCATGGGCTGGCCTGTTTACACTGGTCGTGCTGGAGATCGTCCTCGGGATCGACAACCTGATCTTCATTGCCATTCTTGTCGACAAACTGCCGCCGCATCAACGTGATCGTGCCAGGGTGCTTGGGCTGATGCTGGCCCTGGTAATGCGGCTGGGCTTGCTGTCCATCATGTCGTGGCTGGTGACGCTGACCGAGATCTGGTTTTCAGTTGGGCCGCTATCGTTCTCTCAACGGGATGTCATTCTTATCGTCGGTGGTTTTTTCCTGTTGCTCAAGGGTACGGTAGAACTGCACGAGCGCGTGGAAGGCAAGTCAACACAGGCTTCTGGTTCACGCCTGCACGCCAGCTTCGGTGTGATCGTGCTGCAAATCGTCGTGCTGGATGCCGTCTTCTCGCTGGATGCCGTGATTACGGCGGTAGGCATGGTGGACCATCTGTCCATCATGATGCTGGCCGTGAGCATTGCCATCGTGCTCATGCTGGTCGCCTCGAAGCCACTGACGCGATTTGTGAACGCCCATCCCACCGTGGTCATCCTGTGCCTGGGCTTTCTCCTGACCATCGGCTTCACCTTGATGGTGGATGGTTTCGGTTTTGCCGTGCCCAAGGGGTATCTCTATGCAGCCATCGCGTTCTCGGTGCTCATCGAAACGCTCAACCAGCTTGCAAGGCGCAATATGCGGCGCCTGGCGGCCGCTCGTCCGCTCAGAGAACGCACAGCGGAAGGGGTGTTGCGCATGCTGGGCATGAAGCCCGAAGCAGGCGTCGATGCTGGCCATACCCCGGGTGAACCCGCTATCGTTCAGGTCTTTGAGGACGAAGAACGGTATATGGTCAGCGGTGTGCTGACTTTGGCGGATCGCTCCATCCATTCGGTGATGACACCGCGCACCGAGGTTTTGTGGCTGAATCTGGAAGACTCCCCCGAACTCTTGCGTCAGCGGGTGCTTGAATCACCGCATAGCTTTTTCCCTGTCTGCAGGGGTTCCCTCGATGATGTGATCGGGGTCGGGCGTGCCAAGGAAATCGTTGCAGATCTCATTGAGCTTGGCACCATTCGCCTGTCCCGGCTGCGCGATCCGGTGATCGTGCATGACTCCATGGGTGTGTTGCGGCTCATGGAAACCCTCAAGCGTTCGCGTGGGCAGATGGTGCTGGTGACCGACGAGTTCGGCACCATAGAAGGGCTGGTCACGCCTATTGATGTGTTCGAGGCCATCGCCGGTGAATTTCCCGATGAAGACGAAATGCCCGATATCGAAGAGATCGGGGAAGGGCAATGGCGGGTTGATGGCGCTGCAGATCTGCTTCATCTTGAACTGCTGCTTAATACGGATGGCTTGGTGGACGACGAGGAGGACTACGCCACCGTGGCGGGTTTCATGCTGGCGCGTTTCGGCCATCTGCCCCAGGTGGGCGACCATTGCGAACTTGACCGGGGGCACGCTGTGTTCGTGTTCACAGTTGAGCGGATGGAAGGGCGGCGCATCGCTTCGGTGCTGATTCAACGTCGGCCCGCCGACAATCAAGATACTGTGGAAACGAGAAACGAATGACAGAATCAACATGGTTCATATTTAAAGCATTTTTCCTGGGAATAGTGGAAGGGCTCACTGAATTCATCCCGGTTTCCAGTACCGCGCATTTGCTGCTGATCGGTTCCTGGATCGATTTTTCATCCAGCGACGACAAAGTGTTCGAAGTGGTGATTCAGTTCGGTTCCATCCTGGCCGTCATGTGGATTTTTCGCCAACGGCTGATGCATTTGTTTAAGGGGGCGCTGGGCAGGGATCCGGTAGAACTTGCCTTTATGCGCAACCTCATCATTGCTTTCTTGCCGGCGGCGGTCATCGGTGCATTGGCCATCAAATACATCAAGATGCTGTTCCACAACCCTGCAGTGTTTGTTTTCACGCTGGTGGTGGGGGGGCTGATCATGCTGTGGGTGGAACGCAAGCCGCAGTACGCCAAATTCGGTGCGCAGCAGGCGGGTGTTAAACCGGCGGGTGTCAACGGGGCTCCAGAAACCGCAATCAGCCGCCGTGCCACTGCTCATGCGCTGGAAGACATCACCTGGAAGCAGGCGCTGGTGGTGGGTTTCGCTCAATGCCTGGCCATGGTGCCTGGCACGTCGCGATCGGGGGCCACCATCATTGGTGGCATGATTTCCGGGGTTGATCGCCGTACGGCGACCGAGTTTTCCTTCTTTCTGGCCATGCCCACCATGCTGGCAGCCACGGTTTACGACTTATATCGCAATGCTTCGGTGCTCAGTGGCAGTGAGGTTTCGGCCATTGCCGTGGGTTTTGTCGCGGCCTTCTTCAGTGCGCTGGTCGTGGTTCGCGCCGTTTTGCGTTTCGTGTCCAGGCATACCTATCGGCCGTTCGCCTGGTATCGCATTGTTCTGGGCGGTGTGGTCGCACTTTGGCTGATGTGGCCCTGAATATAGTAGTAGCCCTGTGGCCGTGGTCCCGTATAATTCCGGCCTGAAACTTCCAGATTAAAAGGTTAATGACATGAGCGAGGAATGCTGCGGGAACACGCTTAGGGATATATCTCACTTCAAGAATGCGATCAAGAATTTCCGGACGGAATACTACGAACTCCACCCGGAACTCATGAAGCGCCTGACTTCTGAGGGACAAGCGCCGGCAACGCTCATCATCGCTTGCTGTGATTCCCGGGTAGAAACCGGTCTGCTCATGCAGGCCCAGCCAGGCGAGCTTTTCACGGTGCGCAACGTTGCCAATCTGGTGCCGCCCTACGAGCCCGATGAAGAGTTGCATGGTACGTCAGCCGCGATTGAGTATGCCGTGCGCGACCTGAAAGTGGACCACATCATCGTGCTCGGTCATGCCCAATGTGGTGGCATTCGGGCCATGATCACCAAGGCCATGGGCAAGGATATCGACCGCGATTTCATCGGCCCCTGGGTCAGCCTGGCGCATCGGGCCACGGAACTCTACGTGAATAGCCCCAATGGGTATCGCGAGCCGGTTTCACTGAAGTTGCTCGAACAGAACCCCAGTCTGGTAGAGCGTGCCGCTATTACGGGCTCGCTGCATAATCTGCTGACCTACCCCTGGATCAAGAGCAAGGTCGACGCGGGTACGCTTGCTTTGCACGGCTGGTGGTTCGACATCGAATCCGGCGATCTCTGGGCAGCACAGTATCCCGAGCTTTATCTGATGCCCGTGCTCTGATCGCTGGTCATGCAACGGCCTGAAACGACAGAATTCTGGATCAATGATCGTCTGCCGGTGCCCACAGCACTCGGCCTTTCGCTGGAGCAGCTTGCCTTCCTGGGGGCCCTGCTCGTTGTGCCCAATCTGTTTGCGCACAACGAGATCATCCCCATGGGGACCACCCTTTTCCTGGACATTGCAAGCGCGACGCTGATGATCTGCGCACTGAGCGTTCTGCTGCAGGTGGCAGGGCGCTGGGGCGTGGGCGCCGGATATTATTATCCTCTGCAATCGACGCCCACCGTCTTCGCAATGATGATGGTCGCCAGTAGCCAAGGGGGGCTCGCGCTGGCCTACGGGATGATCCTCATCACTGGCCTGACCCAGGTCCTGCTCAGTGGCGTGCTTGCGCGCTTACGCAATATTTTCACGGTGGAAATCGCCGGCCTGGCGGTCATGCTGACAGGCATCACCACTGGGAAGATGGGCCTGGAGGCGCTATTTGGCGTGGAATCCAGTCCGGTGGAAATGACCGGCCTGATTGTCGCGCTGGTGACATTGGCTGTTCTGGTGTTCTGCAATATTTGGGTCAGGGCCCGTTTCCAGGCCTTTACCACTTTGGCCGGGTTGATTGTCGGCACCCTTATTGCAGCGAATTTCGACATGATTGCGCCTGGAATCTGGCAAGAGATCTCTGCTACCCCCTGGGTGCGAATACCCGAGGTGACAGGCATAGGATGGCAGTTTGATGCCGATCTTATCGGGCTTTACGCCTTGATGGGGCTGTCCATGACGCTGATGTCCCTGGGCACGCAGACCGTCGCCCAGCGGGCGGTTGACGCCGACTGGCATGTTCCCGACCTGCGAGCCTACGCTAGGGGTCTGCGTGCGGAAGGCATCAGCCACATGATCGGTTCCTTCGTGGGGGCCATGCCCCAGACGGCCAGTGGCGGGGCGGTCGGGCTGGCCACCAGTGCCGGCTGCACCAGTCGCTACCTGGGCTACTGGGTAGCGGGCGCGCTGATCTTCATGGCGCTGTGTTCCAAGCTGATCGTATTGTGGTTTGTGGTGCCGGCACCCGTCATTGCCGCGCTTATGCTCTACCTGGCGGCCCTGCTCATCATGACCGGCCTGCGGCTGGTAGCGTCGCGCATGCTGGACAACCGGCGTGCCATGGCCGTAGGGCTTGGGTTGATGGTGGGGGTAGCCAACCAGTACGTAGTCTGGGGGCTGCAAGCATCCATGCCGGCGCTGGCAGATTTCATGCGGGTGGCTGGGGGCCTGAATGGGGTGCTGGTGGCGCTGCTGCTGACCCTGGTATTCCGTATTGGCGCAACGGCACGCACCAGCCAGACCTTTGTCGTCGCGGCCACCACACCCGATGACCTGAATAATTTCATTACGCAGCAAGGCCGGCTTTGGGGCGCTCGTCGTGATTCGGTACAGCGGGTGCGTCAGGCAGTATGGGAAGCATTTGACCTTATGGCGCACAGCGACCGCATTCACGGCACGCCGCCTTCGGTCGAAGTCCAGACTCGCTTCGATGATTATGCCCTTCGGGTGCGCTTCATCTATTCCGGGCAGACCTTGCCTCTGGCTGGCAATGCACCGCCATCGCCGGACGAAATGCTGGACGATCCTGAAGCTGCGGCAAGGCTGTCCAGCTATCTTTTAAGCCGTCTTGCACGGCGCGTGCAGATTTCGGCGCGCGATGAGCAGTGTTATCTTGATCTGTACTTCGATGCATGACCCCGCGCCAAAGCGCAAGCCTCAGTTTGCGGCGGGCCTGGCGGGGCAATAGCAGAGCTGTACACCATCGTGACCCACACTGGCCCAACCGCCGCGGGGCATTTCGGCGTGGTCGAAGTCCCAATCGGGCAATACCAGGCGTTCGCAGGGCTGGCCGTCGACCTGCAGGGCATGGCGGCCAGGACGGTGCGTATGCCCATGAATGACAAGGCGTGCCCCGCTCTGACGCAAGGCCTCGACTACGGCGCCAGGGTCGACATCCATGATGTCAGGCGCCTTGTAGCGGTTGGCATGCATGCTGCGATGGCGCGCCCAGGCCGCAATCCCTTTGCGCACTCGCAAGGGGAGGGCCAGGTACAGGCGTTGCACGCCGGGCCGGCGGACAGTGCGGCGGAAACGCTGGTAGCCATGATCGGCGATGCAGTATTCATCGCCATGGACAAGAAGAACAAGGCCGGCGTCTGTGTCCAGCAGTGCTGTTTCGGGCAGCAAGCGGGCGCCTACGTGGCGGGCCAGATCGGCGCCTAACAGAAAATCACGGTTACCCCGGCCCAACCATAGAGGTATGCGCCCGGCAAGACGCCGCAGCGCGCTCAGGGCTGCCTGCAGCCAGGGGTCAGGGTCATGCAGGACGACATCGTCGCCTATCCAGGCGTCGAAGATATCGCCCGCCAGGATCAAAGTGTCAGCTTTGCGCCCGGCCTCTTCCAGGAATTCCTGGAAGGCGGCGGCGGTGGCGGGCGCATCGGGGCCCAAGTGCACATCTGAAGCAATCCAGATACGGCCCCGTAGGGAAAGCTTATTCAACGACCGAGGCTTTCTCGATGACGACGTCTTCGGCTGGCACATCCTGGTGGAAGCCGCGGCTGCCGGTCTTCACGCCCTTGATCTTGTCCACCACTTCAGTGCCTTCGACAACTTTGCCAAAAACCGTATAGCCCCAGCCATTGGAAGTCGGCGCGGTGTGGTTCAGGAAGTCGTTGTCGGCAACGTTGATGAAGAACTGTGCGGTGGCTGAATGAGGGTCGGAAGTGCGGGCCATGGCCACGGTGTAGCGGTCATTCTTCAGACCATTGTTGGCTTCGTTTTCGATCGGGGAACCGGTTTTCTTTTGCTTCATGCCGGCTTCGAAACCACCGCCCTGCACCATGAAGTTGTCAATGACGCGATGAAACACAGTGCCGTCGTAGAAGCCGTCACGTACATAGTTCAGGAAGTTTTCGGACGTCTTGGGAGCTTTTTCGGAATTCAGCTCAATGACGATATCCCCCTGGCTGGTCTGGAGTTTGACGCGGGATTCAGATGTCATGGGTGGTGAACCTTCTTTCGTAGTGGAATTGGCGGCTGTCGCGCTCGTGCCCAGAGCAAGCAGGGCAGAGGTGAACAGGGCGGCGCCGAACCGCTGCAGACGCAGATTCGGCAGAAAAAATGTCAGTCGGGTATCAGCCATGGGTGTCGATACGATTCTGGAAATAAAAAAAGAAAAGAGGTCAGCGGGCATTGACGCCCGCGGCCCGGAAGGATTCTTCGGCAAGCATCAGCTGGACGCGGCCCAGATTGGCTCTGGCATCCCGGTATTCGGGGTTGGCCTGCAGAGCCATGTCCAGTGCCTGCCTGGCCATTTCCAGCCTGCCGGTTTTGACATATTCGGCGGCGAGATTGTTCCAGGGCTCGGGAAGCTCTGGGTACTTGGCCGTCATGTCGCGATAGGTCTCAATGGCTGCTTCGTGGCGCCCCAGCGCGGCCAGGGCACGGGCATTAAGAAACATCAGTTGTACATCATTGCCTAAGGGATCCGGGTTGCCGGCGTACTGTGCTTTGCGCTTTTCGATGATTTCAAGCGCTTCGGCCGCCCGGCCCTGGTCCAACATGAGGGAAATGCGGTCAGTGATCTGCGACGGGGTGAGCGGAATGCTGGTGTCGACGGCAGGCTCGAGCGCTTCCAGCAGCCGCGCCAGACCTTTCCAGCCGCGCTCTTCAGGCGGTTCGTCGGTGAACAAGGCGCGGTCGCCCTGCCCGGCCACGGCGGGTTGGGCCAGCGCCATAGGGGCAAGGCAG
>Ga0172382_10009437_pt1 | contig 13321 bp, 23 predicted proteins | sample Leawel138RmetaG_FD_122245 | JGI IMG/M metagenome (GOLD analysis project Ga0172382, IMG submission 122245) | Leachate microbial communities from a municipal landfill in Southern Ontario, Canada - Leachate well 138R metaG | ecosystem: Engineered > Solid waste > Landfill > Unclassified | place...
TTTGCTTGTTCGCTCCTTGTTGCCCATACACAATTTTCAGGAGAGTATCCCTTGTTATTGTCTACGCGCTCAATGGTGTGATCTTTCGTTGGCGGTTCGCCCATGTCTGATATGAAAGTCCGGAAATCGTTTCTCCATCGATCACATACAGTAATTCCCCTGGCCCCATAATATTTGTAGGCGGGGTCTGACGCTCTATGACATCTGGAGATCATCCTCCAGTAACGATCAGCCATGCGACGGCGTTTTTTCGTTTGCAATTTAGGCTTCTTTTCGGGGCCGCGCGGTTTGCAACCACAAGACGTTGAACGGCCGTTAAATACATTCCATACTTGGGCAACATGGTGATTGCCACATGTACAGATAAACAATGCCGTGAGATTATTGCCCGACCTGCCTACGTAATCGATGAAGGTAGTAAGTCTATTACCTTCAACCTTACATATGCGACGCTCGACCTCATCCCTCGACAGGCGAGTTTTGATTGCCATTAGTAAATCCCTAAGTTTTTAAAGAAGCTTCTTGTGAAGCGTGCGCTCCGTTGAGTGCATGAGTTGAATATTACTACTAGAAAAACTTGTATGCAAGAAAAACTAGCAATTAATCATATGAAAATAGAAACTAAATGTAAATTTGCATGTTTTTATGTTGGCTGTGCGCCCATCAACAATGGCTAAAATTACCCACTTTGACCCAGTTCAGGCCAGCCGCCGGCTTAATATTCGGTCATGAATACTTTTACATTACTGCCGGATGGCAATCTTTTACACAAATGTGGTTTTGTGCTCATTACTGAAAATGAGAGCATCAGGCTTGATATGACAACTTATTTTGAATTTGTTGAATGGATGCAGGAGGGCGATGATGATGTACTGGACGAGCGGTTCAGGCAGCTGCTGGCGGATGCTCTGGCTTTTTTGCGGGGGCTGAATTGAAAAAGCCGCATCCTGTGCGGCTGATGGAATTTCGTAATGAGATTGATTAGTGAGTCATAAGCTCGTTAGTGGATTTTTTTGCGGTCTTAAGTAATTCGGTCAAAGGCCACACATAGCTGCTCACTCTTGTTAATACTGTCTCTGCTTGCTTTACTTCAGTTTTATCAGCAGAGGTATCATCAATGATAACCCTGGTTTTTAGGTTACTATTTCCGGCTGCGTTTGATATGTCGAGTAATTTTCTAATGGCGGCATTTATTGATGGGGCTTTAGCTGATATCGCCAGAATTAATTCACCATCTTGAGAAAAGGTTGCTTCATATTCTTTGCCTGATTCCCCGATGTACTTAGGGCTCCTGGTGATTGGTTTGTCAATTTTCCATTCCTGAAGAGCGGTAGCAACCTTTTCAATAAATTCAAGGGATATCAGGTTAGCCCCGGCATTTTCCCTCTCCCAATTGGCGACATTTAATATTCCTGACAAAAACATTGAAAATGACTCGCTGATCCTGTTTTTCTCTGAAAATATTTCAATTACGCCATCCTTGGTGAGGGATAACCCATGATTTTTAATAGATTTCTCAATAAATGACGTTCTTAAAGTTGTCCCCGGCTTTCTCATTCCGGTTCCAAGAAAATGAAAAATAACCTCGCCATCATCAAAAAACCGAACTCTATTCCCGATGCGCTCAATATAAATAGGCAGCATATCGCCATCTTCAAAAGTAAATGAAGATGAGACATAGGATATTGACCCGTCCTCGTTAAGGGGGTGACATTGAAACCCAGTAAGTTCAGAAAATTGTGTGCATATCATGATTAGTAACCTCTGAGATCAAAAGTATCAGGGTCCACTGGCATTGGGTTAAAGTGAATGCGAGTTTGCTCGCAAAAATGCGCCAACACATCGCTGTACTGCCAGCTTTTCCACTCTTCAGCCCCCTTTAATCTTTCTTTTCCAAAATGCTCATGGGGCAGGGCGTGCTCATCTTTGACCGGCTTTTTTGTAATTCTAACATCAAGTTGATAGTATCTGCGTTGCCCAAATGTTTCTCTGCGCAGCACTGTAAATTTATAATGCTTATCTTGTGTTTTTGGGCTTACCTTTATAAACAACTCCACAATCATGGGGGTTCGCTCGCCTTTTGGGGTCAGCAGCCCGCAAGAAACGTAATGGACCATGGGTAGATTACGGTCGGCCGCCCACACATCAATGTCTTCGCAAAGAAGTTCATTATTTTTGAAAAAATCTACCGCTTCTTCAAATGTGGGATTTAAATTCATAGGGGCTCACTATTTATATTGATGTTTTTCCGCAACCCTGAGCAAGCAAGAAAGGGATTTGTAATTTAAACACACCATTCATTTTTCGTTACTCCTTCGATAAATTTTATGGCCACCTAACACCCAAAAGGCGACCCATCTTCAATTTGCTTGACCATTCGATCCGTTTTATCCACCCACCCCATCGACTTGCCAAAAACCGGCCTTGAGTAAGTCTTGTTGACGCCAATCTTCACCTCGGTTGAGGTTTCAGAAGCCTTATTCAGCACGATAATCCCAGCAACCCAATCCTGCTTTGATCCGCCAAGTCCCTTTAAAAAAAGATCAATGGTGATACTGTCGTCTGATTTTGGTGGATACCAGGTAGGGGAAAATCCATTGACAAGTCCGCCACACTTTCTTTCGTAGTCCTGAATTTTGTCAGAAACCTGGTGGATAGGTTGATTAACCGTGTAGTTAACAATATCCATATCACTTTCTTTGAATTGCCCTGGAGGATTCGCACACCCAGCAAATGCGGCGATTAAAAAAAGTAAAATACATTTAAATGAGATTTTCATTTTTAGTTACCTTACATTAAAAAATTTTAAAGCACAAAGCTACACATAATTACCCGCCCAATAATCTTGAAGCTGTCTTTTGGGCCGATAAAAATAGGCCTATATGCATGGTTGTATGACAGGGCCATGATTCCGACATCTGTTTTGTTTAGGGATTTTATGAATATTTCCTTGTTTAGGAAAAATACATAAACCTTGCCGTCGACAATTTCATGCCCGTTTTCAACAACCAGAACATCGGCCCCGTCCGGTATGATAGGTTCCATGCTATCGCCTTTAGCGGTCATGAAAAACGTATTTTTCTCAGAAGCCCCATTCTTTTTCAAGAAGTCAGTTCGTATTTTGAATGGCTCAAGGGCATCATAATCAAACACAAGCCTGCCTTCCCCGGCAGACGCTCGCAAATCAAATCTACGGATGTTTGTAAATTCACTTTCATAAGCGGCCACTGGCTCTTTTATTTGATGATCAGCTTGTGCCTGGGCGTCCCCAAAAAGAATGTACTCGGAAGTTGTGCTCAGCGCTCTTGCCACATCATCCACTCTTGATCTTTTTGGCGCGGTTTTCCCGTTCTCCCATTGCTGAATAGTCTGCCATGATTTCAATGACAGAATGGCCGCCAGTGCTTCCATAGAAAGCCCGGATTTTTCCCTTAATTGTTTAATGCGTTCGTGAATTGTGCTCATACCGCATTAAACCATGCAAGAAAAAATTGCATCAATACAAGAGTATCTAGCATTGCTAGAAAAACTAGCATATAATTGTGTTTATGAATACTCAAACAGCAATCATCGAAGCCGTTGCCAAGTGCGGCGGCGTTATGGCTACAACCCAGAAGACAGGCGCTAAAGGATACCAGTCCGTCCAGCAATGGATTCGGGCCGGGCAAGTTCCCGCCTGGGCCTGCCCTGTTCTTGAAAAAGAAAGTGGAATTTCCAGAATTCACTTCAGAAAGGACGCCCACAAGATTTGGCCTGAGCTTGTTGGGAAATAAATCAATGAATAACCACATCCTCACCTCCTTTCAAAAGCCGGTAAAAAATACTCAACGCCAAAGCGTAGTCGGTTTCGTCATTCTCGCTGGCTTCTGCCAAAGCAATGAAGTAAAGGGTGTCGATGTTCATTTTCGTTTTTCCATGAAAGTTAACCATGGAAAAAATTTTCACTTAAATCCAACCGGTAATTCAACCGGTAATTTCATGAAATTTACCTATGAAACAAAACGAACTTCCATTGCTGAGCTTGGTTCCAGAGCCGCGCTTTGCAACACAAGCCGAGTTGGCCATGTGTAAAACCTTTCGGGATGCCGTAAGGCTGTCTTGGCAATTAAGGGTTCATCCAACGATGACCAAGCGGACGGCAGCTGAATGGTCTGGTGTATATCCACCCCATTTAACTGACTACCTGCACTTAGACGACAAGCCAAGCAGGCGAGACCTGCCTCTGGATAAGGTTAATGACTGGTGTCACACGGTTGGTAATTGGGTTGTTATTCAGTTTCTTATGAAAGAAGCAAATTTGAATGTAATGGAAGAAATCATCGCAAATAGGGCGGCTTAATGAATAAAAAAGTTTTTCATTTGAATAACCAAGCAGTAAGAAGCAATGCGGCACAAGCTTGTTTGGGAGCCCCGGAGGGCTACCGGGTTGTTATCTCACCACGAAACAGAACGCTTGATCAAAACGATTTACTTTGGTCTTGTTTGACAGATTTAAGCAAGCAACTTGTCTGGCCCATAAACGGAAAACAAGAAAAACTATCGCCAGAAGATTGGAAGGACATATTGAGCGCATCACTCTCTCAAGAAAATAGGATCGCGCAAGGCGCAAGGGGCGGATTCGTCATTCTTGGTAAGCGCACATCAAAAATGAGCGCAAAAACCATGTCCGAATTAATTACGTTTATTCACGCCTTTGGGGATGAGCACGGCGTCACCTGGTCACCAACAAGCCTGGGGAGGCATTGATGACAAAAACAGAACGCCAATACCTGGGCCGAATTGCCGACTTTGGTTGCATTTTATGTCATCGCCTCGGTCTGGGTGCCACGCCCTGCGAAATACACCATTTACGGCACGGTATGGGAAAAGGACAGCGAAACAATAACGCTAATGTGATCGGGCTTTGCGCGGAACACCATCGCGGCAATACCGGCTACCACGGCTTAGGTCGACGCGCATTTGAGCGTATGTACGAAATTACAGAATTGGAACTGCTGGTATTGAGCCAGCAACACATCGGCCTGCTGGAAACAGCAGAAATGAAAAAAGCCGCTTCGTGGGCGGCTTGATTCGAACTACATAAAATCTAAAAGGATTTAAACGAATGTTAACTCAACAAAGCAATATCACGCAAGCATTAAGCGTAAATACAACCATCACAATGACCAGCCTAGAAATAGCAGATCTGGTTGAAAAACGCCACGACAGCGTGAAGCGAACAATAGAAACTCTTGTTGCTCAAGGTGTTATATCCGAACCACAGATTGTGGATGGGGAAAAATCAGCAAACGGGGTCATTCCAAGACTATACCTATTTGCCGATAATCAAGGGAGGCGCGACAGCATCATTGTTGTTGCTCAGCTTTCACCTGAGTTTACAGCCAGGCTGGTTGATCGCTGGCAAGAGCTTGAGCAGGGGATCGCTGTTATTCCTCGATCCCTGCCTGAAGCATTACGCCTTGCCGCGGATCTTGCTGAGAAGAATGAGCTGCTTGCCATAGAGCGCGACCACGCCATAGCCACCAAGGCCCAAATCGGCAGCAAACGTGAGGCTACAGCTATGGCAACTGCCGCCAAGCATAAACGTGAAGCGGAAAAGCTCAAACATGAACTGGGTCGCAATGCCCGTCACGCAACCATCATTGCCGTAGAGCGTGCTACTGGTCTTAAGTTTCCTAAAAATGCGTATGTAGCGTTACGCAAGTGGTGCAAGAAAAACAATACGCCATCGGTAGATGTCGTTGATGATCGCTATGGATCCGTGAAGGCATGGCCCGCTGGCGCCTGGTTAGCTGAGTTTGATGTTGATCTGTCTGGCTTGTTTGCGGGCGAGGTGGCGTAATGGCAAGAGCTAGAAACATAAAACCCGGATTTTTCAAAAATGAAAATTTGGTGGAATTACCGTTCGAGCACCGTTTATTGTTCGTTGGGCTTTGGACATTGGCCGATAAAGCTGGTCGCTTAGAGGACCGCGTCAAGAGAATAAAGATGGAATTATTTCCTGCCGATAACGTTGATGTAGAAGAAGGGATGCGTTTGCTTGAGCGCTATGGGTTCATCAAGCGGTATGAGATTAACGGTGATGCTTTGGTTCAAATACTGAATTTCACCAAGCATCAAAGCCCGCATCACACAGAGAAAGCCAGTGAACTGCCGGGGCCTAACGGTGAATTAACGGTTAAAGAACCGATAAAGAAAAGTGATCCACAAAAGCAAGACGGTGGAAATCCCCCTGATTCTCTGATTCACAGATTCACTGATTCACTGAATCCTGAAGTAGAAGAAAAAGTAAAAAAAGAAAATCCTGATGCTTCGCCTCCGGCTCAGCCTGCTCCCAAAAAATCAACGGGAGCCAAAGTCACTGGCACAAGGCTGCCTGAAAACTTCCAGATGCCTGACGACTGGATGGACTGGGCAACCGATGAGCGACCGGACATACCCCCGGCAGACATGCGCACGGTTGCTGAAAGCTTCGTTGACTACTGGGCGGCCAAGGCAGGTGCCGCAGCCCGAAAGGTCGACTGGCTGGCGACATGGCGCAACTGGGTACGAAACCAGAAACGTTATTCGTCGCCACCGCCCAAGCAGCAGAAGTTCGACCCAACCGCCTACGTGAACCGAAACCGAGTGCCAAGCCATGACATTATCGACATTTGAAAACCCCTGGAGACAAGTCAAACCCAGCATTGGCATGTCGTTGATCGACCACCTGTACAACCGTCTGGATGGCATGTACACCAGCAAGTGGCGGTCGTCGTTCCCAAGCGTTGAGTCCATCGAAAACTGGAAAGCCGCCTGGTCTGATGCGTTCATCGAACGCCGTCTGTCGTTCGAGCAGATCAAGCGCGGCCTTGCAAATTGCCTTGACCTGTACGACTGGCCGCCCAGCCTGACCGAGTTCATCAAAGCCTGCGAGCAGAAAAGCCGTGACGAGCAGATCACTCCCATCGAGGACCCAGCAAGGTTGCTTGAGCGCGACATCAAGCCGGACCCAGCCAAGGCCGAGGCAGTGATGAAAATAGCGAGGTCGCGTCTCAGCACAGAAGGAAGCACTGAGTGGGTAAAGCCGATTCTTGCCAACCCGAAAAATTACTGCAGCATGGCAGTGAAGTATGCAAAACAGGTTGCTAAAAAACACAGGATCATGACATGACTATCCAGTGCGTAGCCTGCAAACACTTCACCCTTCGCGGCAACTGCCGGTCCAGTATCGGCATGGCAAGCCAAGGGTACGGCATTTGCAGCTTCGGCACGGTAGGACAGTTTCAAAGCGCAATATTTCCTAGGAACTGCGCAAAGTTCAGCCCAGTTGAGGTGGAAGTAAAAGCAAAGCGGTTGGCCTGGCTGGATAAGCAAAAAGCAGAATTTTTAAAAAGGATAGAGAAATGGAATTGAAGTTGCCTTATCCGGTTTCAGCTAATCGGTACTGGAAAACACGGGCAGTTAAAAACTTTGCTCAAACGTACCTCAGCAAGGAAGCGAAGGATTACCGAAGGCAGGTAATACGCATTGCAGCCGATTTCAGAGTGGTACAAGGCGATGTTTCGATTGGGTTGGTACTTGCACCTAGGTTGACCAAAAAAAACGAAGCCAGCAAGGTTTTAATTGATTTGGATAATTCGATAAAGGTAACGCTCGACGCTTTGATTGGGGTCGTTTATGTGGACGACAAACAAGTCAAACGAATCACGGCCGAGTATGGCCAGCCGGAAGAGGGCGGCGCTTTGTATGTGACAGTGAGGGAAATGGAATGTTTATCGGAATAATCATGGGTTTTGTGCTGGGGTTTGCGGCCAAGTGGGTATGGGATGTTTTTATGTTCAAAGCCTCAAGCTGGAGAGAGTGATGTACGGAAGAATTATCTTGGAAAGGGAATTGCAAATGGCAGAAACACGCGACACGGCAGCAGTAGCGGCCGAATATTACGACACAGTCAATCACCCAGGCCACTACCAGGGCAAGGTGGAGTGTATTGATGCCATCGAAGCAGCAACGGAAGGGCTGACCGGCATTGAGGCCGTGTGCACCGGCAATGCTATCAAGTATTTGTGGCGCTGGAAGAAGAAGGGCGTCAGGCAGGATCTGGAAAAAGCGCGCTGGTACATCAATAAATTGCTGGGGGATGAATAATATGGGGCGCAAGCTGGACATGCCATTAAAGATTACTGAAGCCCTGTACCAATGGGGTGATTGGAGCCGTAGGCCGAATATGTGGTGCAACCTTGGGCCAACGCCGATGTATAAACTCCTGCCCATTCCTCAACAACAGAGGGCAGCACCTAACCCAAGAACAGATCCACAAAGCCAACACATACATCGGGCAGTCATGGGATTGGGTGATGAGAAGATGCGGATAGCATTGTATCTGTATTATGTCCTGCTTCATGGTTTCGATGATTTGACAGACAGGCAGCGCGAAGTGTTGGGATTTAGTAAACGCACGTTTTACCGAAAAATAAGCGATGGCTCGCATCTTGCTTACAACCAAGGAATGCGCCTATTAAACCAACAAAAAATAGTGCCAAATCCGTGATGGCACTATTACAGCGATTTTGATATGATTTGTGTCAAGGTAGCACAGTTGTAAACTTAAGGCTCCACTCCATTTGACCCGTCACCGCGACGGGTTTTCTTTTTTCTGGATTAGATATGCAAGAACAACTAGATCGCATTGAAGCAAAGCTTGATCTGCTTATCGACTTGATGATTGAGGAAGAAGAGGACAGGCCAACCGGCGCGTCGTTGGACGATGAGGCCATAGATTGCCAGGAGCATGACGGCCTGTGAGTTGGCGTGAGAGTAAGTCCAGCACACAGAGAGGGTACGGATACAAGTGGCAGCAAGCAAGAAAGACATTCTTGCAGGTCAATCCTCTGTGCTGTATGTGCAAACAAGATGGCCGAATTGAGGCAGCAACGGTAGTGGATCACATAGAGCCACACAGGGGTGATAGAAAGCTGTTTTGGGACAGGAAAAATTGGCAGCCGTTATGCAAGACCCATCATGACAGCACCAAAGCAAAGGAAGAAGCAAGAGGTGTCGTGATAGGTGGCGACGTAACCGGACAGCCCCTTGACCCTGATTCGCACTGGTACAAGTAAGCGGGGGGGGTGGGGAAAAAGTCAAAACCCTTTGGCTTCTCGACCGGCCGCCAAATCATCTTTTACTGCTAATACACTTTTCTCCCGCGCGCGCGAGGGTACATGACAATGACAAGAAGACAGAGGGTTGACACTATTAAGGGCGCAGTTAATGCAATGGCGGGTGCCATCAATGAAATTGCCGTGCCTGATTATGTATATATGCCTGAATCGGCCATGAAGTTTTGGAAGTCAATCACAAAAGCAAGGGCTGCAGATCGATGGACTGACGCAGACTTGGAAGTAGCAGCAGAGCTGGCCAGGACAAAATCCAGTATTGAGCGGCTGAATATTGAAATAGAGTCCGAGGGCGATGTTGTTACAAACGAGCGCGGCACGCCCATTGTTAATCCGAAGCACAGCTTACTGGAAACCCTGACAAGAAGGATGGTTGCTTTGTCTCGCATGCTTCAGGTTCATGCTGAAGCCACGCAAGGCAAAAGCCGCGACCAAGTAAAAGCAAACAAAGCCCAATCAGAAGCATCCAAAAAAGCTGATAAGGTTGATGATGATCTGATACCAGGGCTTAGGATGGTGAAATGAGCAGGGGTGCGCGTGTAATTCGCTTTATCGAGGCGTACTGCAAAGCACCTGAAGGCGAACACGTCGGCAAGCCCATTAAGCTTGCGCCATTTCAAAAAAAGTTTATTAACGCGATTTACAACAACAAGCAAGGCACACGCAGGGCTTACCTGTCTATCGCTAGGAAGAACGGAAAGACAGCGCTTATTGCAGGCATATTGCTGGCACATTTGGTTGGGCCTGAAGCAAAGCTAAATAGCCAGATCGTGTCTGGCGCACAGTCGCGAGATCAAGCGGCATTGGTTTTTAATCTTGCCGCAAAAATGGTTCAGCTATCCGAAGAATTAAGCGGGATTGTCCGCATTGTTCCATCAAGTAAGCGGTTGATTGGCTTGCCGCTGAATGTTGAATATAGAGCATTGGCCGCTGATGGAACAACGGCACACGGACTTTCGCCAATTCTCGCTATTTTGGACGAGACAGGCCAAGTGCGTGGCCCACAGAATGATTTTATCGATGCGATAACCACAGCGCAAGGCGCACACAAAGCACCGCTCCTGTTATCCATTAGCACGCAGGCTGCAAACGATGCCGACTTATTTAGCCAGTGGATTGATGACGCTGAGAAATCAAAAGACCCGCGTATTGTGAGTCATGTATATGCCGCACCAAAAGGCGCTGATGTGCTAGACAAGAAAGCATGGAAGGCCGCAAATCCAGCATTGGGTATATTTCGGTCCTTGCAAGACTTGGAAGAACAGGCCAAGCAGGCAGCAAGGATGCCGTCAGCAGAAAATACTTTTAGGAATTTAATTCTCAACCAGAGAGTTTCCACGGTAACGCCGTTTGTTAGTAAAAATGTATGGGACGCAAACGCCGGAAAGGTTCTGGATTTTGGCGATGCGCCTGTATATGCCGGGCTGGACTTGTCGGCACGAACCGACCTTACCGCGTTGGTGCTGATCGGAAAGATTGCCGGTGTTTGGCATGCGCAACCGCATTTCTGGACGCCAGAGCAGGGCGTGTATGACCGAGCAAAGCGTGACCGGCAGCCGTATGACGTTTGGGTAAAGCAAGGGTATATCCACACTACACCAGGCGCAACGGTTGATTATGAATTTGTGGCGCAAGACATGGCAGCAATAATGGCTGACATGAACATCCAATCCATTGCCTACGATAGATGGCGTATTACGCTGCTTCAGAAGGAATTAGACACACTTGGCATTGATTTGCCCCTTGTTGAGTGCGGGCAGGGTTTTAAAGATGCCTCTCCAGCGATTGATAGTCTCGAATCTGAATTGCTAAACAGTCGCATTGCGCATGGCAACAATCCAGTCCTTACGATGTGCGCTGTAAACACAGTCATATCAAAGGACCCGGCAGGAAACAGAAAAATGGACAAACACAAAGCAACCGGCCGCATTGACGGAATGGTAGCACTGGCCATGGCCTTTTTTGCGGCTGGCAGTGAAAGTGTTGAGCCAGAGAAAGAATACAGCCTGTTTTTTTTATAGGAACAATCATGAATAGAGCATATTCCGTACTGAACGTGAAATCGCTCAGCGAAGAAGAGCGGGTAATTACCGGCATTGCCACCACACCACAAACAGACCGGGTGGGCGATGTTGTCGTGCCTACCGGAGTGAAATACAAAAACCCACTGCCTTTATTGTGGCAACACGATCATTCAAAGCCGGTTGGTACGGTTGAGTTTTCAGAGCCAACCCAAAAAGGCGTTGAGTTTATAGCCAGGCTGCCAAAAATCGAAGAAGCGGGGGCATTGAAAGACCGTGTAGACGAAGCTTGGCAGAGCGTAAAGGCTGGGCTCATTACCGCCGTATCAATCGGCTTTCGGGTCCTGAAGGATGGCATCGAGCCGATGAAAAACGGCGGTTATAAATTCTTGGAAACGGAAGTTTTTGAACTTTCGTTGGTGACGATTCCGGCCAATTCAGAGGCCACTATCCAAACCATTAAATCATTTGATGCTCAACCAGCCACGACCGGCGAAGTGGTTGAGCAAAAAAATCAGGCGCGTGTTGTGCGCTTGGATGCTGGCGATTCAGCAAAACCATTTGTTATTAAAACCATTAAGAGGTAATGATTATGGCAACTTTAGCCGAACAAATCGCCGCGTTCGAGGCGAAACGAGTATCGACACACGCAAAAATGACCGAAATCATGGAAAAAGCAGCCGCTGAAGGCGCAACTTTGGACGCTGAGCAGCAAGAAGCATTTGACGAAGCACAAGCCGACGTTAAAGCAATTGATGATCATCTTGGCCGCTTGAAAGCACTGGAAGCCACCGCTATCAAGTCAGCCGTACCGGCCACCGGTAAAAATGTGGATGACGCAAGTCAGTCGCGTTCTGGCGTTATTTCAGTGAAATCCAACGTACCTAAGGGCACTGCATTTACCCGTTACGCAATTGCACTGGCCGCTGGTAAGGGCAACCTAATGCAAGCCGCCGAAGTATCAAAGCAGTGGAAAGATACCACCCCAGAAGTTGAATCTGTCCTGAAGGCCGCCGTGGCTGCCGGAACGACTACCGATGCGTCATGGGCAAAACCATTGGTTGAATACCAGACCATGAGTTCCGAGTTCATCGAGCTTCTGCGCCCTGAAACCATTATCGGCAAACTAACCAGCCTGCGCCGCGTTCCGTTCAACATTAAAATGCCGGCCCAAAAGACTGGCTCTAGCGTTGCCTGGGTGGGCGAGGGTGCTGTTAAGCCGGTATCTGCATTGAGCTTTGAAACCGTTACTCTTGGCCATGCAAAAGCTGCCGGCATTGTTGTTCTGACTGATGAGCTGGTTCGTTTTAGCAACCCATCAGCCGAGGCCATTGTTCGCCAGGATCTGATTGCCTCCATGGCTGAGTTCCTTGACTCTGACTTTGTTGACCCCGCTAAAGCGGTTTCTGCTGGCGTGTCTCCCGCATCCATTACTAATGGCGTAACGCCCGTTGCCGCATCAGGCGCAACCGCCGCTCACTTGAAGGCGGACGTTCAGAAGCTGTTCGAGGGATTCTTGACTGCCAACATCCCACTTTCTGGCGCGGCTTGGATTATGACGGCGACTCAAGCCATGGCTATCAGCATGATGACTAACGCCCTTGGCCAGCCTGAGTTCCCAACAGTAACCATGACCGGCGGCACGTTCTTTGGCTTGCCAGTGATTGTGTCAGAGAACATTCCCGCTCAGGAGGCCGTTGAAGGCCCGCCTGCTGTCGCCGCAGGATCGCGCATCATCTTAGTCAAGCAGTCTGAAATCCTTCTTGCTGATGACGGAATGGTGACTCTGGACGCAAGCCGTGAGGCATCTTTGCAAATGGATAGCTCGCCAACTACCGGTGCCGCCGAACTTGTCAGCTTGTGGCAACACAACTTGATTGCTCTGCGTGCCGAGCGCTTTATTAACTGGCAGCGCCGACGCGCAGCAGCTGTTGGCTATATCAATAGCGCCGCTTATAAAGCGTAATTCACCGGGAGGCTTCGGCCTCCCGCTCCAATTAAGGTGAAATAATGAAATTAAAAGCACTTGTAGAGCTTCGCTATGCTGGCGAAAACCTATTGCCAGGCGATGTATTTGAAGCACCTGATAGTGATGCAAATATCTTGAAATTAATCAAAAAAGCTGAGGATTTTCAGGAAAAA
>Ga0172382_10009440_pt1 | contig 13318 bp, 12 predicted proteins | sample Leawel138RmetaG_FD_122245 | JGI IMG/M metagenome (GOLD analysis project Ga0172382, IMG submission 122245) | Leachate microbial communities from a municipal landfill in Southern Ontario, Canada - Leachate well 138R metaG | ecosystem: Engineered > Solid waste > Landfill > Unclassified | place...
GCCACGAACACCGTGCCCAGCACGAGTTCCTTGAAGGCGACCCGTTCCGCGACCACCCACCGGAGCCGCGCGTCGGGCCATGCTTTCGACTGGACGGGCACGGTGGCGCTGACGGCGGTGCTGGTCTGCCTGACCTTCGCCCTGGTGGTGCTGACCGATCCGCAGCACTCGTCCTGGCTCGGCCTTGCGCTGCTTGCACTGGGCATCGCCGGCGGCTTCGGCTTCGGCTGGGTCGAGTCGCGCGCCGCGCGGCCGGTGCTGCGCACCGCGCATTTCCGCTCGGCGCGCTTTACCGGCATCCAGCTCGCTTCGGTGGCGATCAGCTGCGCCTGCTTCGCCAACCTCCTGCTTCTGCCCTATGTGCTCAACGGCCGGGTGGGCGCCTCTATCACCTTGACCGGCCTGCTGTTGTCGATCTACCCGGCCGGCTCGGTGCTCGGCAGCATCCTGGCCGGACGCCTGTCGGCGCGCTGGTCGCATGAGCGGCAGATGGCGGTCGGCACGGCAACCGCCGCCGCCGGCCTGCTCGCCACCGCACTCGCCCTGCAGGCCGCGCCGGAGGCGGCGCTGGCGACGCTGCTCGCCATGGGGATGTTCACTTGCGGCCTCGGCCAGGGCCTCTTCCAGGTCGGCTACATGGATGCGACGACCGACCTGCTGCCGATCGAGGAGCGGGGCACCGCCGGCAGCCTCGTCAACGTCACCCGCCTGCTGGGCCTGGTGCTGGGCGCGACCGGCATCGGCTGGCTGCGCTGGGCGACGGACAGCGATGCGGCGAGCTTCTGGATCCTGGGGGGCGGTGTCGCTGCGATGGGAGTGCTGTTCGCGCTCCGCAGCCGGCGAACGCTGTTAACCCACGGTAGACGATGAGGCCTGTCTTTCACCGATAGTTTGCGCCCACATCCGGAAGACGGGCTGCCGGTACCCATCGGCCGCCACGGTTGAGTTTTACTGACGCCCGTTCCGCAAATCTCGATTGTCCGGCGGGCCCCGGTTGCCGACCATCATGCGTCGACACCGTCCCAAAGTCCGTCTCGATGCCCATCTCGATAACCATGTCCGTGCGCCCCCGGCGATCTAAACCTCTTCTGCCATGCGACCGGCCGTCCAGGAACTTTCCGACTGGGCCGGTCTCATGAAAGCCGCGATCCGCAGCGAGCAGGGCCTCGCCTTCGCCGACGTGCCGGTACCGGACGTTGGGCCCGATGAAGTCCGGGTGAAGGTGACGGCAGCAACCCTCAACCATGCCGACCTCAGCATCGTCGAAGGCCGGATGCACGGCAAGATCGGCGGTATCGGCTCGATTCTCGGGCTGGAGTTCGCCGGGACGGTGGACGCCGTCGGTTTCCGGGTGAGGCATATGAAGCCGGGCGACCAGGTTATGGCTTCCGGCAAGGGGGCGTTCGCCGAGTTCGCGATCGCCGACCGCGGCACGGTCACGCATCTTCCCCGGCCGGGCATGCCGCTGGACGAAGCGGCCGGGCTGCCCGTCGCACTGCGCACCATGCACGACGCAGTCGTCACCCGCGCCCAGGTGCAGCGCGGCGACTGTGTCCTCGTGCAAGGCGCCTCCTCGGCGGTGGGCCTGATGGCGATGAAGATCGCAAGGCTGCGCGGCGCCGGCAAGGTGATCGGCACGTCGACGACGCCCGAGAGGCGCGCGCGCCTGCTGGAGCACGGCGCCAGCCTGGCCATCGACAGCCGCGATCCCGACTGGCCGGCGGCGGTGATGGAGGCAACCGGCGGACATGGCGTCGACGTCGTCATCGACCAGCTCTCGGGGCCCTTCATGAACCAGAACATGCAGGCCTGTGCACTGAACGCGCGGGTCGTCAACGTAGGGCGGCTCGCCGGCAAGGTTCATGACTTCGACTTCGACCTGCATGCGCTCAAGCGCATCCGCTACATCGGCGTGACCTTCCGAACCCGTACCCCCGAGGAGGTTCGCGAGATCAATCGCCTCATGATGGCCGACCTCGGCACTGCCTTGGCGGCCGGCGAACTCGACCTACCGGTGGCAGCCCGCTTTCCGTTTGATCAACTGGCCGATGCCTACGAGCATATGCGCCAGAACCGGCACTTCGGAAAGATCGTGATTCAGATGTAACTCTCGCACGCGAGAGTTTTCCTGATGCTGACCGAGCATTTGTAGCGGCACGTAGCCGGTACGAATGATGGAATGTCGGCCATAGCGGATCGCTTCGAATCCGCGGGCTCCCGACGCACGCCCCGAAGGCCGTGACTTGGTAGCATGTGCAACTTTTTCGGGGGCCGGCCGCGCCTCACCGACGACAGCCGAGACGATCGGCATTGGTCGCGACTACAAGCAAGGAGACGAATTTGAGGATCAAGAGTCAACGCGACTTCTGGTCGGGCGTGATGTTCTTTTCGATTGGCGTGTTCTTTGGTGTCGGGTCGCGACACTACAGCATCGGCAGCTCAGCACACCCCGGTCCTGGCTATTTCCCTTTGCTCCTCAGCATCGTCATTGGAATCCTCGGCCTCGTCATAGTAGTCAAGGCACTGACACTTGAAACCCGCGACGGCGAGCCGATCGGCGCCATCGCCTGGAAACCCTTGCTCGCCATCGTGTGCTCTATCGTTGTGTTCGGCGTCTTGCTGCCACGTGTCGGCCTGGGAATCGCGATGCTACTGCTGGTCGGCGGATCCTCGCTGGCCGGCACGACATTCAAATGGGCAGACGTGATCTTCGCTTCGGCAGTCATGACTGCTTTCAGCTGGCTTGCCTTCATCTGGGGGCTTGGTCTGCCGATTCCGATGTGGCCTTCACTGCTGACCGATTGAGGAGCATCGCATGGACTTGATTTCCAATCTCGCGCTTGGCCTCAGCGAGGCCGTTTCCCTCGTCAACCTGGCCTACTGCTTTCTCGGCGTGCTCATCGGCACCGCGGTAGGAGTGTTACCGGGTCTGGGACCGCTCGCGACGATGGCGTTACTGCTGCCAACGGTCTACGCGCTCGATGCCACATCAGCGCTCATCATGCTCGCAGGCATCTACTACGGCGCTCAGTACGGTGGCTCGACCACGGCGATTCTGATCAACGTTCCAGGAGAAGCAAGCTCTGTTATCACGACCCTCGACGGTCACCAGATGGCCCGACAGGGCCGCGCCGGGCCAGCGCTCGCGGCAGCTGCCATTGGTTCGTTTTTCGCCGGCACAGTGGCGACGGTGGTCATCGCCGCATTCTCACCCCCGCTGACCGCGCTTGCTCTGAAGTTCGGCCCGGCGGAGTACTTCTCATTGCTGGTGTTCGGCCTGATCGGTGCCGTTGTACTGGCATCGGGATCGTTAATCAAGGCTGTTGCCATGGTGATCCTGGGACTTCTGCTCGGCCAAGTGAATACCGACACCATCTCAGGCACACCACGCTACAGCTTTGGTCTGCTCGAACTTACCGACGGCATCGGGTTCATTGCGATCGCGATGGGCATCTTCGGGTTCGCCGAGATCATCTCCAACCTATCCAAGCCAGAGGCACAGCGCGAAGTCTTCACCAGAAAGGTCACCGGGCTCTGGCCTACCCGAAAGGATTTCGGAATGGCAGCGCCCGCCATGCTGCGCGGCACGGCGATCGGCTCGATCCTCGGCGTCCTGCCGGGAGGTGGTGCAATGCTGTCCTCATTCGCCTCTTACTCCATCGAGAAGAAGCTGGCCAAGGACCCGAGCGGCTTCGGCCGTGGCGACATCCGAGGCGTAGCAGGCCCCGAGTCAGCCAACAATGCGGGCGCGCAAACCTCATTCATCCCGATGCTGACCTTAGGTATCCCCTCGGGCGCTGTGATGGCGCTGATGATCGGCGCCATGACGATCAAGGGTATCCAGCCCGGCCCGCAGGTGATGAGCAGCAATCCAGCTCTCTTTTGGGGCCTGATCGCTTCAATGTGGGTCGGCAACCTCATGCTGATCATCCTCAACCTGCCAATGATCGGCATCTGGATTCGCCTGCTTATGGTGCCGTATCGATTTCTCTTTCCGGCGATCATGGCGTTCTGCTGCATCGGCCTCTACACGCTGAACAACAATAACTTCGATGTATATGTCGGTGCCATCTTCGCCGTGGCCGGTTATGCGTTCTACAAGCTCGGCTGCGAGGCCGCCCCGCTGCTACTGGGGTTCGTTCTCGGGCCAATGATGGAAGAGAGCCTACGTCGTGCGCTCTTGCTCTCGCGCGGCGACTGGACGACCTTCCTGACCCGGCCGCTGTCGCTCAGCTTGCTGGTGCTCTCCGCCTTGTTGCTACTAGCGGTGGTACTACCAACGATCCGCCAGAAACGTGAGATCGCCTTCGTGGAAGATTGATACGTCCGACGCCAGATTTCCTGACGCTGGGTGCCGAAACTTGAGTGCCGGCACCCAGCAGCCGGGCGATCATCGGATCTCGACAAAATGGCGCGATCACCGCGCCCGAACCCCCGACTCGAATCGGTATGGGAGACATGATGAAAGTTTGCACCCTGCTTGTATCCGCAAGCCTACTGTTCGCCAGCGCCGCACCTGCAGCAGCTGCCGAGGATTTCCCCACGAAAACGGTTCGCCTCGTCGTACCTTCGCCCGCAGGATCTGCGCTGGACGGATTCGGTCGCGCCCTCGCCAAGGAGCTGACCGCGCGCTGGAAACAGACGGTATTCGTCGAGAGTAAAGCAGGCGCCGGAGGCACCATTGCCGTGACGTCCATGATGAACGAGAAGCCCGATGGCTACACTTTGTTCTTGCCGAACGAACAGATACTCGTCAATAACCGCTTTGTGTTTGGCCAGCTTCCCTACGATCCGGACAAGAGCTTCACGTACATCACGCAGGTAGTGCACGCTGACCAGATGATCGCCGCCACGGCGGACGTGCCGTTCGAGGATTTCGCCGGTTTTCTCGCTTACGCCAAGGCAAACCCTGACGCCCTCAACTACGGTATGTGGAGTCCTGGCAGCTCACCTAATCTGGCGCTTGAAACCCTCAAACGCGATGCCGGCATCAATCTGACGGCGATCCCCTATCGCGGCGTCGGACCTGTCATGCTGGCGATGACCAGCGGTGAAGTCCAGTTGACGGTCATGTCGGCCCCAACTGGCGCACCGCTCTTTGACAGCGGCAAGGCGATTCCGCTCGCTGCGACGTCCCCAGTTCGTTCGCCTCTTCATCCGAACGTACCCACCACCGCCGAACTCGGCTATCCGCACGTAGTCGCAGGCACCTGGTACGGCTTGGTAGGCCCCGCGGGGATGTCGCCTGAACTCGTCGACAAGATCTATCGGGACGTGCGTGACATTGTGACCCAACCTGACTTCTTCGAACGCTACCCGGCGTTCAAGGGCTGGAATGCAATCGCCGGCACACCAGCGGAGATGATCGAGGCGGTGAAGAAGCAGGTTCCTGTTACCCAAGAAATGATGAAGACGGCGGGAGTCGAGCCGCAATGACCCACTTGCCGCTCATACTGCCAGTCCACGAGAAATGGCTTGAACCAAACTGACGAATGGGCGGCCGGGATTCTTCCTGGTCGCCCCTTTGTTCATGGTTTTGCCACCGGGCTAATGCCGATCCCACCGGCCGATCCCACCGCCCCCATCGATCAGTTTACGATGAAGTCGATGACCAGCCGATTGAATGCGTCGGCATGCTCCCATTGCGCCCAGTGGCCACACTGGGGAAACACATGAAGGGCGGCGTTCGGCAACTCCGTTATGAGCTTGATACCCTGGTCGAGTGGCAGGAAGCGATCATCTCGCCCCCACGTGCACAGGGTCGGCGCCTCGATCTCTCGCAATCGCGGCGAGAGATCCGACATCGCCCCAGCGGCGAAGCTTTCGACCCAGTTCCGCAGGTGTACGCCGCCATCGCGCATCATCGATTCGTAGCGCTGCGCGATCAGCTCTTCGGTCATCCCCGACTGGTCGAAGACAAAGACCGAAAGCATCCGCTTGAGTGACTCCATGGAAGGCTCGCGGAACACGTTGACCAAGTGCTTGATGCCCTCCGTAGGCTGGGGCACGAAGAGGCTCTTGCCGAGCCCCGCCGGCCCCATCAGGACAAGCCTGTCAAGACGCTCGGGGTATCGAAGCGCAAAGTTCAGCGCGGATGCGCCTCCAAGCGAGTTTCCGACAAGGCTCGCACGCTCGATACCCAGCGCATTCATCAGGCCGGCAGTTGCCTTGGCATTGACCACCGCACGGTCCTCGGTCACGAGAATCGGGTCGGACTTGTTGAAGCCGGGGCAGTCGAGGAGGATCGTGCGAAAACCCGCATCGACGAAAGCGTGGAAGTTCCTGGAGTAGTTGCTCCAGCCACTGGCGCCAGGCCCGCCGCCATGGAGCAGGATCACGGCCTTGCCGGTTCCCGCGTCGTTGTAGTGGACCCGAAGGCGAAGGCCGTCCTCGTCGATTTCGACGTACTGGCTGCTGGACTGCTCGGTGTGCTTCATCCTGGTTCTCCCGGCGGGCCGACGACGACTCGGCCAGTGCATCGATGCGTTGCATGGATTCGACCCGGGTACGCCTCGTCCGCGGCAGCCGGATGGTCGGCTGATGCTACGTGCTGCGTCACTTTGCCACGGCCAGGCTTCCTGACGGCGCGGCAGTTTTTTGGCCGCCTGTCGCGATGCGCAACAAAGCTCCCGCCGCGTGAATTTATATGCCGCCACTGGCTCTACGCCCTGACCTAAGATCGAATCGATCGCGATGGCAACCACGCGACGGAACAACGGAGACCGGATCGAATAATCATGCAAGCCATCAATCCTCCCGCGCCCGGCCCCAGCGCTCTTGCGAACCTGATCGACGACGACAGAGCCAACTCCCGGTTCCGGGTCAATCGGCGGGTGCTCGTCGACGAAGCGATCCTGCAGCTCGAACGCACCCGCATCTTCGAGAAGTGCTGGCTCTACCTCGGCCATGAATCCGAAGTCTCGAAGCCGGGCAGCTATGTCACCCGCAGCCTGGTCGACCGCCCACTGGTGCTCTCGCGTGACGCCGACGGCAAGCTGCACTGCTTCTACAACGTCTGCACGCACCGCGGCGCCGCTATCTGCCGGGAGCGCAGTGGCACGCAACGCACTTTCACCTGTCCCTACCACGCCTGGGTGTTCGACATCCAGGGCAACCTCGTTCGCATGCCTGGTGACGACTCGATGCCATCCGACGTGAACTGCGATGGCGAGCTCAACTTGCGCCGCGTCGAGCGAATGGAGTCGTTCAAGGGCTTCGTCTTCGTCTGCTTCGACCCTGAAGCGCAGCCGCTGGTCGAATACCTCGCCGACGCAGCGGACTACCTCGCCTATGTCGCCGAGCATGGGCCGCAGGGCATGGAGGTCGTCGGTGGGACGCAGGAGTACAGCGCCCGCGCGAACTGGAAGATGCTCTCCGAGAACAGCGTCGATGGCTACCACGGCATGTCGACGCACTCGACCTACTTCGACTACCTGCGCAGCCGCGACGGCACGGTGCTCAAGCGCCCGCCGGGCGGTTTCGGCTGGACGCGAAACCTCGGTAACGGCCACATGGTCAGCGAATCGCTCGGCGAGATGGCCTGGGGTCGCCCCTACGCGCGATGGGTTCCGGGCTGGGGCGAAGAAAGCCGCGCCGAGGTCGCGGAGATCGCCAGCGAGATCTACGAGCGGCTCGGCCAGGAGCGCGGAGACATCGTCGTACGCGGTGACCGGAACATGGTGATCTTCCCGAACCTCGTCATCAACGACATCATGGCGGTGACGATCCGTACCTACCAGCCGACCAGCGCGGGCGGGATGCACATCAGCAGCTGGTCGCTTGCGCCGGTCGGGGAATCCGCATCGTCACGCGATCGCCGGATGCGGAACTTCGTCGAATTCCTCGGGCCAGCCGGCTTCGCGACGCCCGACGATGTGGAGATGCTCGAGAGCGCGCAAAAGGGTTACGCGGCCTACCAGGGTGCTCCCTGGAACGACGCGTCGCGTGGCATGCAGAAGTCCAATCCGACCAAGACCGACGAGCTGCAGTTGCGCACCTTCTGGCGGCGCTGGCACCAGCTGATTACCGGCGCCGAAGCCACCGACGAACTGCTGCAGGGACCCTGAGAATGCAATCGACCGCCAATCAACCCCTACGGACGACCCTGAGCCGTGCGGACGCCGAGTCCTTCCTCTACCGGGAAGCCGCCCTGATCGATTCGTGGCAGCTGATGGAATGGGCAGCGCTGTTCGCCGCCGACGGCGAGTACTTGATCCCGCCTCTGGACGAACCGGAAGGGGAACCAGGCAAGTCGCTGTTCCTCGTCTACGACGACCATCACCGGCTCACCGAGCGCGCGCGCCGGCTACTGAAGAGGGCCGCTCATGCCGAGTTCCCCCGCTCGAAGGTCCGCCACCTGATCAGCAATGTGGAAGTCGCGGGCGAAGCCGCTGGCCTCGTCCGCGTGAACTGCAACTACGTCGTGTTCCGGAGTCGCAACGGCATGAGCGAGATGTTCCCGGGCCATGCAGTTTACGATCTTCGGGTAGGCGACGACTCGAGCATCGCGATTCGGCGCAAGCGGGTCATGGTCGATTCCGACACTCTCCACGACCAGGGCCGGATCTCGATCATCCTCTAGAGGAAGCCTCGGCCATGACGCTGGAACGCCGCGCCTGACCTCGCCTCGCCGTCGTCCGGCGAGATGGCCGGCCAAGCGGGATTCCTGGTCTAAAGCTTCCTTGCGCCGTACCCTGCTGGGCGCTTGCACCGGGGAGCCTCAGGAGCCGCGCAATCCCCGGCGGGCGGCGCGCACCGCGTGGCGCAGGTGCAGCGACAGGCCGAGCTCGGCCATATCGGCATCGTCGCGCTTCAGGATTTGCGCGGACAGTGGCAGGAACTCGCGCTCTTCCACCGCAGCGTGCTCACGATAGGCCTGAACCAATCGAGTAATGTCCTCGCTTCTCAGACCTGCGGCCGGCCGTCCTTTGGCGATTTTCTTCAGGTGTGGCTCCAACGATCGCCACATAGCTTCGATCTCGCGGTGCTCTGTCACCAATCGGTTGATCAGGCTCTGCACGCGCGCGCGCTCCTCGCCAGGACGTGCTTTCTTCAGCACGATGGGGAAAAGCTCTTTCTCTTCGTCGTTGTGATGCGCGAACACCGCCGAATGAACGAACTTCATGATGTCCTCGGCGATCTGGCGCGCGCGGGCGGCGGGTTCGAGGAGGGCCGCCAGCTCACCAAATCGGTCCAGATGAGCAATGATGCCAGCGTGGCTGTCTACGAAGCTTTCCAGCGGCTGGCTGTCATCCGGCGAGGGTCCAACATTCGCATCGTTCATAGCAAATTCCTTCAAGAATCGCGGGCCCATCGGCACGATGGGCCGCTACGGCGTGATACTGCACATCGCGTGCATTGGCATTTCGAATCGGCGCGACCACGAGCAGCTGGAGCGGCAGACCAGCACTTCACGTTCCCTTGTGCACCTCCTCATTCCCCAAGCTTCGGGCCCATTCCGCAACTGCCCGATTGGTGTTCTCCCCCTCAGCCTGCAACCAGGCGCGGAAGAGTTCTGCCCCCGCGGCGACTGGCGATGTCGGCAGAAAGCTCACGTAATAGTCCCGCCGGGCACTTCCCTGAATGCCGAAGGGCGCGCACAGCCGACCCGTAACCAGGTCGTCAATGACGTTGAACAGCGGCATCAGAACGATGCCCAATCCCTCGAGAGCCGCCTGGAGCGCGAAGTACATGGGGTCGAACTTGAGATATCCTGCCGGCTTGACTTCCGGCCGGCCCATCGCGGTCATCCATTTGCGCCAAGTCGTGGACTCCGTTGCGTAGGTGATCAGAGTGAACCGGGCCAGATCCTCCACCGACAATCGCCTATACCCTTCCATAAGATCCGGATGACAGACGGGGACTACCCTCTCCTCGAGAAACGGCGTCGAATCGTAGCCTTCGACCGGCCCGGACTCTCCGCGGATTGCGATGTCAAACTCGTCACCACGAAACGCCGCGGTCGGCCGGAATGTCGTCACCCGAAGTTCGATATTCGGATACTGCCGCTGGAAAGTCGACATGCGGGTGATCAGCCAACGCATCGTGAAGGTCGGCGGGCAGTTGAGCCGGATGACGGTCGTCCTCGGCTGGTCACTGATGTATTCCGATGCGGTCGCGAGCCGAGTGAGCGCGGCCGACACCTCCATCAGGTAATTGCTCCCAGCATCGGTGAGCACCAGCTGGGAGGAGGTACGGACGAACAGCGCGACGCCCAGCCAATCCTCCAGCAGAGCGACCTGTCGGCTCACGGCGCCGCGGGTGACATGCAGCTCGTCGGCTGCCTTCGAGAAGCTGACATGGCGGGCCGCGGCCTCGAAGGCGCGGACCGCATTGAGAGGAGGGATTCGCGCGATCCGGATCGCGCCTCGGGAGTTCAGCTGAGGGTTGTGCAGCATCATGTAATACCAGTTCGCAGCGCCACGGCGCAGGAGCGGCAAGCATCGACATCCGCCGCAACGACGTCAAGCCGACAACGCCGGCGGCCGGCAAGCCGACGCACCACCCTCGCCCCGCCTTAGAGGTCGAGGACGAGTTTCGGGGAGCGGGCCCCGGAGCAGCAGATCATCATCGATTCGTTGCCGGCCTTCTCCGTTGCGCTCAGGACCAGATCGCGGTGATCCGGCATCCCCTCCAGGACCCTCACTTCGCACATGCCGCAGATGCCTTCCTGGCATGAATAGTCGACGCTGACCCCTTCGTCGATCAGCGCATCAAGGATGGTCTTGCCGACGGGCACGAAGATCGTGGTGCCCGACCGGGCGAGCTCGACGGTGAAGCCACCGGCGGTATCGGGCTTATCCTTCGCGGCGAAGTACTCGACATGCACGGTGCCGGGCGCCCGACCGGCCGCAGCTCGCTCGAAGGATTCGAGCATCGGCACCGGACCACAGCAATACAAGTGGGCATCGGGCGGCGCCCGTGCGACGATTCCCGCGAGATCGAGCATGACCCCTCCCGGCTCGGCGTCGAAGGTGAGCTCGACCTTCCCATCGCCTCCGGCGAGCTTGCCGATCGCATCCAGCAGGGCCGCGTTGCGCCGCGTACGCGCCGCGTAGTGTAGCGTCCAGCGACGGCCGATCTGCTCGAGCCGCTGGATCATGCACCACATGGGCGTGATCCCGATACCACCCGCGATCAGGATCGAATGCGCCGCGGTCTCGTCAAGCGGGAAGTTGTTGCGCGGCATGCCGGCGCTGACCACATCACCGACCCGCAGGGTCCCGTGCAGGTAGCTGGATCCACCACGGCTGTTCGGGTCCTTGTTGACTGCGATCAGGTAGCGATGCGTCTCACCGGGGGCGTTGAGCAGCGAATAGCTGCGTATCAGGCCGTTCGGAAGGTGCAGGTCGATGTGCGCCCCCGCGGTGAACGGCGGCAGCTCTCGCAAGGGCGGAACGGGGCGCAGGTCGAACGAGCGGATCCCTTCGGCCTCGAGGCTGACCGAAAGGACCCGAAGCTGGAGAAGCTCACCGCTACCCATGCGCCTAGCTCCCGACTCGTCCGGGAAATGGCCGGCTCACCGTGTCCCGCAGGCGTTCTGCAGGAAGGCGGCCGTCGTCTCGTTGAACAGTTCCGGATACTCGACCTGGACCCAGTGCCCGCAGCGTGTCACCTGGACGATGCGAGCCTGCGGGACCTTCTCGAGCAGGATCGGGCTGGTCTCGATCGGGCAGAAATTGTCGTTCGCACCCCAGAAGGCGAGAACCGGACACTGCAGCAGGTCGAGTTCGCCCGACAGGTCGGGAACCCGCAGTCCGAGGAAGACTTCCTTGGGTTGCGTCTTCGCGACGGCGAGGCGCTCCTCGAGCAAGGCCGGCGAGAGCTGCGTCGCGTCGTGGAGCTGCAGCGAGAAGAGGGCGCGCATGTCCTCGACCGTCGCCTGCGCACCCTTCATCGCGACTTCGAAGAGCTTCTGGATGCCGCTCATGCGGAAGTATGCGTCCTTGCCGGCGAGTCCGCCGGGCGCGAGCGCCACCACTGCCCTCACACGCTTCGGCTCGTCGATCGCCAGCCGTAACGCCATCGCGCCGCCGAGCGAGTTGCCCACCACGGCGCATTCGGCAACACCGATCGCATCGAGGAAGCGCGACAGTGCCGCGTTGAGCCCGTTGAGGTGATAACCGCCGTCGAGCGGCTTGCTCGACTGGCCGTATCCAAGAGAATCGACAAGGATCGCCCGGTAGCCTCGTTCGACGAGATAGGCGTAGTTGCCGCGGAAGTTGCTCAGGCTGCTTGCCCCTGGGCCGCTGCCATGGAGGAACACCACCGGCATGCCTTGCCCCACGTCGTGGTAATGCAGTCGACAGCCCCCGCCGATGTCGGCAAACCGGCTTTCCAGCGTCATGGTGTTGCTCACTTGTCTTCTCCTTCGGCGGCGGGGACCTGGAGCCGATAGAGCATGATCGTGTGGGCGATCATGCTGTAGAGACCTGCGAGCCCGATGAGGTCGAGCACCGCATTGCGGCCCAGCGCCGCCATCGCGCGCTCGAAGAGTTCATCCGGCACATCCCTGTCGGTGAGCAAGGCCCGCATGATGTCGTGGGTCGCCTGCTCCGAGGCGGTCTCGAACTTCGGCACCAGCCCCTCACGGATCGCGTCGGTCTGCTCTCGCGTAAGGCCGTGCTTGTGCGCGAGCTGCTCGTGCCAGTGCCACTCGAAGTCCGACTTCCAGTGACCGGCGACGAGGAGGATGCAGATCTCCTTCTCGCGCGCGCCCATGGGCGCCTGGGCCGAAACATACGCACCGAACCGCTCGGCGACTTCCGCGAAGTCGATGTTGTGCATCCAGATGCGCTGATTGATCGGAGCCGTCTTGCGCGGACCGGACAGCATGCGATCGAGCAGCGCGCGCTGCCTCTCGGACAAGTCCTCGGGCGCGATCGCGAAACTGCGCCCTGGAGATTCGAACCGGCGAGGATCCAGCTTGCCGGCGTTCTCGATCTTCATTGCACTCCTCCAGGTCGATGTCGGGGCGCGCCCGATTGGCTGCGCTCGATGGAACGACAGTTGCAGGCGGATCGGCGTCCGCGCGGAGTCGATTCTAGGGGCGTGCCTCCGGGCGACAGCGGCAAATAAACCGACGGCGCGCCAGCTTTGCTGTCGCCATCGCCGTCGCTGCCGTGAGATTTGTTGACGCGGGATCGGGAAAACTGATTTGCCCCCGCGCCGGCCCATGGCGAGGATCGGACCGAGGGTCGTGTGCCCGCAAGGCGCGCCACGGCATCGACGACATCGCCACCGGCAAGGAGACAGCAGGAGATGGACGGAACCGATAGTACGCGCCATGCGGCAACACCGGCAGCACCCCGGGTGGCCA
>Ga0172382_10009441_pt1 | contig 13317 bp, 8 predicted proteins | sample Leawel138RmetaG_FD_122245 | JGI IMG/M metagenome (GOLD analysis project Ga0172382, IMG submission 122245) | Leachate microbial communities from a municipal landfill in Southern Ontario, Canada - Leachate well 138R metaG | ecosystem: Engineered > Solid waste > Landfill > Unclassified | place...
GATCATGGTGAGCACATTTGGGGTGGCCCACCGGGTTCGCCAGAGGAAGATGGCGACCGCTATATCGAAATTTGGAATAACGTCTTTATGCAGTTTAACCGTACTGCTGACGGTGTGATGCATCCGCTGCCCGCGCCAAGTGTTGATACCGGTATGGGCCTTGAGCGTATCAGTGCGGTGCTGCAACATGTCAATTCGAATTATGAGATTGATTTGTTCCAGCACTTGCTCAGCGCTGTCGCTGCGGCGGTCGGCTGTGAAAACAATGATAGTCCGTCACTCAAGGTGATTGCTGACCATATTCGCTCATGCAGCTTTTTGATTGCTGATGGTGTGGTGCCGTCTAATGATGGTCGTGGTTATGTCTTGCGCCGTATTATTCGTCGTGCCTGCCGTCATGGTAATAAGCTGGGTGCCAGCGACAGTTTCTTTTACAAAATTGTCGCTGCGTTAGTTGAGCAAATGGGCGAAGCGTTCCCCGAGCTTAAGCAGCAGCAAGCGCAGATTGAACGCATTCTGAAAACCGAAGAAGAGCAGTTCGCCAAAACACTAGAGCAAGGCTTGCGCATTCTCGAGCACGATTTAGCTCACTTAGAAGGCTCAGTGATTCCAGGTTCGCTGGTGTTTAAACTGTATGACACCTTTGGTTTCCCGATGGACCTAACGGCGGATATCGCACGTGAGCGCGAACTAAGCGTTGACGAAGAAGGTTTTGAGCGTGAGATGCAAGCACAGCGTGAACGTGCACGCTCAGCCAGTTCCTTTGGCCTTGATTATAATACGCTGATTAAAATTGACGGCGAGACCGAGTTCTTAGGCTATCAAGAGCACCCAGCTGCCGCAAAAGTGTTGATGATTATTAAAGACGGTGCCAGCGTTGATTCAGCCTTAGAAGGCGATAACACGGTCATCGTTTTAGATCGCACGCCGTTTTATGCCGAGTCGGGTGGTCAAGTGGGTGATAGTGGTTATTTAACGGCTGAAAATCTGTGCATTGAAATCACCGATACCACCAAAAGTGGTCATGCTTTCTTGCACCATGGCTGTGTCACTCACGGCACGCTACAGGTTGGCGACAGTATTAGCGCACAAGTGGATGCCAAAGAGCGTCATGCAACTGCGTTGAATCACTCCGCGACGCATATTTTACATGCGGCACTGCGTCATATTTTAGGCGAGCATGTGCAACAAAAAGGCTCCTTGGTTGATAGCCAGCGTTTGCGCTTTGACTTTAGCCATTTTGAAGCCGTTACCGCGCAGCAGATCAAAGCGCTAGAAGTACGAGTGAATCAAGAGATTCGTAACAATACTGCGGTTTGTACTGAAGTGACCGATATTGAAACAGCCAAAACTAAAGGTGCAATGGCCCTGTTTGGCGAAAAATACGGCGACGAAGTCCGTGTATTAAGTATGGCCGATGGTTTTTCTGTCGAGCTGTGTGGTGGTATCCACGCTGAGCGTACCGGCGATATAGGTTTGTTTAAAATCACCAGTGAAGGTGGTGTTGCCGCGGGTGTACGTCGTATTGAAGCAGTGACCGGTGAAGCAGCATGGAATTGGCTCAGTGGCGCAGAAGAGCAGCTCAAGCAGGCGATGAGCCTGGTTAAAGGCACTCGCGAGAATGTTTTGGATAAGCTGCAAGCGGTACTGGATCAGCAGCGTAGCCTAGAAAAAGAGATCGAGCAGCTAAAAGCCAAAGCCGCTCGCGCAGCAGGCAGTGATCTAGCTTCTGCTGCGGTTGAGGTGAATGGCGTTAAAGTATTGGCAGCGCGTCTGGATGGTGTTGACGGTAAAGATTTACTGGTGCTGATCGATCAGTTAAAAAACAAACTGGGTAGCGCGGTCATTTTATTAGGCGGTGTACAGGATGAGCGCATTGTTCTGGTCGCTGGCGTCACTAAAGATCTTACCGGACAGTTTAAGGCGGGTGACCTGATGAAGCAGGCTACTGCCGTGGTTGGTGGTAAAGGCGGTGGCCGCCCAGATATGGCGCAGGGCAGTGGTGTTGAGCTGGCTAAGCTGGATGACGCGTTAGCGATGACTGCAGAGTATGTGGCCAGTAAAAGCTAAGTAGACCATTAAGGCATAGGTCCGCAGCGCAAGATTGTATGTGTGCTGCGGAAATTATTTTGAACGCTAACGATGATTAAGGCGGCAGTAACATGGCGTTGATCGTGCAAAAGTTTGGTGGTACCTCGGTTGGTTCACCTGAGCGTATTGAGCAAGTTGCTCAGAAAGTGGCGAAGTTCAGAGCCACTGGTGATGATATTGTTGTCGTTGTTTCGGCGATGAGTGGCGAAACCAATCGCTTGCTAGCATTGGCTAAGCAAGTCAGCGCTAAGCCAACGTTGCGTGAAATGGATGCAATGATTGCCACTGGCGAGCAAGTAACTATTGCTTTGTTAGCGATTGCATTGAATAAAATTGGCGTGCCTGCAGTTTCTTTTACTGGCGCACAAGTGCCTATTGTGACTGACAGTGAACACGGCAAAGCGCGCATTTTAAGCATTGATGAATCTAAGGTGCGTGAACAGCTTAATGCTGGCAAAGTCGTGGTAGTTGCAGGCTTTCAGGGTGTGGATGAGCAGGGCAATATCACCACCTTAGGGCGCGGCGGATCCGATACCACAGCGGTGGCCTTAGCTGCGGCGTTAAAAGCTGACGAGTGTCATATTTATACCGATGTCGACGGTGTCTACACCACAGATCCGCGTGTGGTGCCACGGGCGCAGCGCTTAGATCGTATTACCTTTGAAGAAATGCTGGAGATGGCCAGTCTCGGTTCAAAAATCTTACAGTTACGCTCAGTCGAGTTTGCCGGTAAGTACAATGTGCCGTTACGTGTCTTGCACAGCTTTCAAGAGGGCCCAGGCACTCTAATTACTACTGATGATAATGAGGACAGCATGGAACAGCCGATTATTTCTGGTATCGCCTTTAACCGCGATGAAGCCAAGTTAACCATTCGTGGTGTTCCAGATACCCCAGGTGTTGCGTTTAAAATCTTAGGGCCGATCAGTGCCGCTAATATTGATATCGATATGATTGTGCAAAACGTTGCACAGGACAACACCACCGACTTTACCTTTACCGTGAACAATATCGATTACGATAAAGCCATCGATGTCTTAAGGGCGACGGCGCTGGAGATCGGAGCGGGTGAAGTGAGTGGCACCACCAGTATCGCTAAAGTATCTATTGTTGGTGTCGGTATGCGCTCACATCCGGGCGTTGCCAGTTGCATGTTTGAGGCCTTGGCCAAAGAAAATATTAATATTCAGATGATTTCCACATCAGAAATTAGAGTGTCAGTGGTAATTGATGAGAAGTATGTGGAGTTGGCTGTACGCGCTTTACACACTGCTTTTGGCCTTGATGCGCCAGAAAAATAGCTTTTAGAACGATTTTGAGACGCAGGGTCACTGCGCTTTGTGTATTTTATTAGCAAAATTGACTTAGAATTGATTTTGCTTAATAAATAAGCGTTCGCATTATGTGCAATTGCAGGTGATGCGTGTACGCTGGTCATAACTTACAGATGCAGACTGTAATCCTAATATTGTTGAAGAAAGGAGATAATAAATGTTAATACTAACGCGTCGGGTCGGAGAGACACTGATGGTTGGTGATGAAGTCACTGTCACTGTGCTGGGTGTAAAAGGTAATCAAGTTCGCATTGGTGTTAACGCACCAAAAGAGATTGCTGTGCACCGTGAAGAGATCTATCAGCGCATCCAAAAAGAGAAAGAAGAGAAAGAAGACACAAGTATTTGATTCTTTTTGTATTTATGCTTTGCAATTTCTAAAAATGAGGGTATTATACGCCCCGTTACGGAGAAGTGGCCGAGTGGCCGAAGGCGCTCCCCTGCTAAGGGAGTACACCTCAAAAGGGTGTCGAGGGTTCGAATCCCTCCTTCTCCGCCATTTTTAGTATTGCAGGGCAGATTTTCAAAGAGTTTAAATTAAAAATAAAACTCCTTGATTATCAAGTAAATAGCTCTATAATACGCGCCATATTGGACTCATAGCTCAGCTGGATAGAGTACTCGGCTACGAACCGAGCGGTCGGAGGTTCGAATCCTCCTGAGTCCACCATATTAGAAAAACTGAGTAATTGGTTTTTTTAAGTAATACCAGCGGTGATCTGGATAAGCACCAAGTGGACTCATAGCTCAGCTGGATAGAGTACTCGGCTACGAACCGAGCGGTCGGAGGTTCGAATCCTCCTGAGTCCACCATATTAAAAAACCTGCATTTATTGCAGGTTTTTTTTTGCCTGTTAAAAAGTTTCAGTCGTATCTGGGGCTCTGTTAAAGGCTTTAAGGTACGCAGCCCTTCTGGCTAAAGCGTACGCTACGTTTTTGATTTTTGGCGCTGCGGTACGTTGCGTGAATCACGCCATTATGATTGCTCTGGGTTAGAGGCTTGCCGAACATGCTTTCCACTTCTGCTTGGCTCATGCCGCTGGTCACCTGTTTGCGCACTAAGTGCGTGCGCCGTTCGGTTGGGTCGAACGTGCCGCAGGGGTGCTTGTCGTCTGCGATTATCGTCACGCGAGTGTGCTGTGCTGGTTGCTGGTTAGCGTTCGCTGGCAAGGCGGGTATGGTTATGGGGTGTGCGAGCGTATGGATGCTCCGTGTGCTCGTGTCAGGGCAGTCTCGGTCGCTGAAGCTGATGGCGCCGTTACTGGTTGTGCATTTGTAAATCTGAGAGGCTGCGTTGAGTGCTGAAATATGACAACTGCTCAGAATAAGGCCGATATAGAAATATTTTTGCATGGTGGTCATCCTTGACGTGTTTTTAACTTTGAAGACTGTTGTTATGGGTGCTATTTCAGTTTAGTCACTATTATCTGAATAACCAGGGTGTTGCGCTGGCTTGTTATCCTAAGATAAGCAATTGTTAGGTGCAAAGCGCGGCCACAATGGTATTATTATCGGCTATAAAACCAGTATTAAACTGGCTCGTTATGATTTTTCAGTAGAATTTTTTCCCATTGAGCAATCACCATGCACACTTTATAAATCCCTTGCATCGATAGCGTGCAAGGGTGGAGCACCTCATTTATGTCTGAAGTTGAAGAGAGAAAGCCCCAGGAACGTCTTCATGAGCGTTTTTCACAGGTTCTTGAGCTCTTGCAACGACACCGATTGATTGAGGAACGGGTTGCACGGCAAGGCAGTGACCATCAGGAGCGTGTTGATGCTTTGGTGCAGCAGCAGCACTTATCAGAGTTGCAGCAGAAGCTGACTGAGTTACACCCTGCCGATATTGCTTACATTCTCGAAGCCTTGCCCCTAGATGATCGCCTGACTGTCTGGCAGCTCGTGCGCGCCGAGTGTGACGGTGACATTCTTCTTGAAGTGTCCGACTCAGTGCGTGAAACGCTGATTGCCGACATGGATGAGCATGAGATCATCGCCGCGACCAAGGACCTGGATGCCGATGAGCTGGCTGATCTAGCACCAGAGCTGCCGCGTGATGTTGTTCAAGGCTTGATGGAGTCGTTGGACGAGCAGCAACGCGAGCGCGTGCGTTCAGCGCTGTCGTATGAGGATGAGCAAGTCGGCGCCATTATGGACTTTGAGATGGTGACTATCCGTGAGGATGTCACTCTTGAGGTGGTCTTGCGCTATTTGCGCCGTCTAAAAGAGCTGCCCGACCAAACCGATAAACTGTTTGTGGTTGATATTGCCGGTATCTTAAAAGGTGTGTTACCTATTAAGCGTTTATTGGTCAATGACCCTGAGCGTACGGTGCATGAAGTGATGGCTGATGATCCGGTGACTTTTTATCCGGATGAGGACGGTTCCTTTGCTGCGCAAGCGTTTGAGCGTTACAACTTGGTCTCAGCGCCGGTGATTGAAAAAAGCGGCAAACTGATTGGCCGCTTGACCGTTGATGAGATGGTCGACTTGATTCGTGAAGAGTCGGAAAGTGAAGCATTAAGCCGTGCCGGTTTGCGTGAAGAGGAAGATATTTTTGCCTCAGTGTGGAAATCACTACAAAACCGTTGGGCATGGTTAGCCGTTAATTTGGTCACCGCATTTGTTGCTTCGCGAGTGATTGGTTTGTTTGAAGGCTCGATTGAAAAGTTAGTTGCATTGGCTGCCTTGATGCCAATTGTTGCAGGCATTGGCGGCAACTCAGGTAACCAAACTATCACCATGATTGTTCGCGCAATGGCTTTGGATCAGTTGTCGACGGGCAACAGTTCACGCTTAATGCGCAAAGAACTGGGTGTGGCACTGATCAATGGTTTGATCTGGGGCAGTGTTATCGGAGTGGTTGCTTGGTTACTCTATGACAACTGGGCATTGGGTTTGGTGATGACCTCGGCGATGACCTTGAACTTACTGTTGGCCGCCTTGATGGGGGTCGTTATTCCGATCACGATGGTGCGCTTAGGGCGTGATCCAGCGCTGGGTTCCAGCGTTTTGATTACAGCGATGACTGACAGTGGTGGCTTCTTTATTTTCTTAGGTTTGGCGACGTTGTTTTTACTGTAAATTTTATAATCGGTTGGCAAAGATCGCGGGCAACTGAATAAAAATCATTCTATTGTTTGCCAATCAGGGCGTATTCGCGTTAATGTTTCAGGGTTTTATCTGTAGCTCATTGAACTCAGCCCCAGCTAAAACTTTGATTCTAACTACAAAATTGCACCTGCAACTCAGGAAATGGAGCGTATATGACTTCTCAGCAACTCCTTCTTGAAGGCGTTGAACTCATGTTTTTCGGTATGGGTCTCGTTTTTCTATTTTTGGTTTTACTGATTTACTGCATTCGAGGCATGTCTTATCTGCTAGAGCGTTTTGTTCCAGAAGAGAGCAATGCCGCTACAGCGGTCGCCGCGCCTGTGAAAGCGGGTAGCGTGCAAGCTGTAGACAACGAAACTTTACAAGCCATTCAAATTGCCATTAAACAGCACCGTGCCCGCCGCGGCTGAGTGTATCTATACGGAGTTTTTCCTGATGACCGCGACAAAGCCGCTCGGTATCACTGACGTTGTATTACGTGATGCTCACCAATCTATTTTAGCCACCCGTGTTCGCTTAGAAGATATGCTGCCGATTGCTGGCAAACTCGACCAAGTGGGTTTTTGGTCGGTTGAAAGCTGGGGTGGAGCAACCTTTGACTCCTGTATTCGTTATTTAGGCGAAGATCCTTGGGAGCGTATCCGTGCGCTCAAACAAGCGATGCCAAATACCCGTCAGCAAATGTTGCTACGTGGGCAAAACTTATTAGGCTATCGTCACTATGCTGATGATGTCGTTGATACGTTTGTTGAACGTGCTGCGATTAATGGCGTTGATGTGTTCCGCGTCTTTGATGCGATGAACGATCCGCGCAACCTTGATCGTGCTTTAAAAGCAGTTAAGGCCAATGGCAAGCATGCGCAAGGCACTATTTCTTACACCACCAGCCCTGTGCACAATATGCAAATGTGGGTTGATCTGGCTAAACAAATTGAAGACCTCGGCGCTGATTCCATTGCGATCAAGGATATGGCCGGTATTTTAACGCCTTATGTTGCCTATGAGTTGGTTAGCAAACTGAAAGCCAGCTTGTCGATTCCTGTGCATATGCAGTGCCATGCCACGGCTGGTTTGTCGTCAGTAGCGATTCTAAAAGCGGTTGAGGCCGGTATTGATAACGTTGATACCTCGATTTCCTCAATGTCGATGACCTACGGCCATTCGCCAACCGAGTCAGTGGTTGCTATGTTCCAGAATACCGAGCATGACACCGGACTTAATCTGTTATTGCTGGAAGAAATTGCTGCTTACTTCCGTGAAGTACGGAAAAAATATGCAAAATTTGAAGGTACGCTGAAAGGTGTTGATTCACGTATTTTAGTCGCGCAAGTGCCAGGCGGTATGTTGACTAATATGGAAGGCCAGCTCAAAGAGCAGGGCGCCACGGATAAGTTTGATGAAGTGTTGGCTGAGATCCCGCGCGTGCGTGAAGACTTAGGCTTTATTCCATTGGTGACGCCGACTTCACAAATTGTCGGTACTCAGGCCGTGATTAACGTGCTGACCGGTGAGCGTTACAAATCCATCACCAAAGAAACTGCCGGCATCCTCAAAGGTGAGTACGGTTCCGCACCAGCGCCGTTTAATGCTGAGTTGCAAGCCCGTGTGCTGGATGGTGCGCAAGCGGTTGTCTGCCGACCTGCAGATTTGCTTGAGAACGAAGTTGAAAAACTCACCGCTGAGCTTAAAGAATTAGCCAAAGAGAAAAACATTCGTTTGGCCGACAATATTATTGATGATGTTTTGACTTACGCACTGTTCCCGCAAATTGGTCTGAAGTTTTTAGAGAATCGTGATAATCCAGATGCATTTGAGCCGATACCCACTGGCAATGAATTGCTGGGTGGTCAAGCCACTGGCCCGCAAGCCTATACGGTTGAAGTCAATGGCCGAAGCTTTGTAGTGCAAGTCAATGAAGGCGGCGATGTCGAAGGATTGAAACCGATCGGTGAGGCCACTGCATGTGCGCCAGTCGCTGTTCCAGCGGGTGCAGGTGATCCGCAAGGCGCACCTTTAGCTGGTAACATCTTTAAAGTACTAGTGACTCCAGGGCAGGCTGTTGCAGAAGGCGATGTGGTAATTATTTTAGAGGCCATGAAAATGGAAACTGAAATTCGCGCTTTCCGTGGTGGTGTGATTGGTAGTGTCAACGTTAAAGTTGGCGATGCAGTGTCGGTTGGCGATAGCCTGCTGACCATAGCTTGAGGGCTAAATGATGGATAAGCTCTTAAATTTATGGCAGAGCACGGGTATTTATCAGATTGAGGCCGGACAAGCTTTGATGCTCGTTGTGTGTATGGCTTTAATATACTTAGCAATTCGTAAAGGCTTTGAGCCGTTGCTGTTGATTCCTATTGGCTTTGGTGGAGTATTAGCAAATATTCCAGCAGCCGGTATGGCTGAAACCGGTGGCTTATTGAATATGTTGTATGAAGTCGGCTTGCCGACCAGTGTTTTCCCATTGCTGATCTTTATGGGTGTGGGCGCCATGACCGATTTCGGTCCGATGTTGGCTAACCCCAAAACCTTGTTGTTAGGTGCAGCGGCTCAGTTTGGTATTTTTGGTACCTTATTGGGTGCTTTAGCCATTGGTATGTTGGGGATTCCAGGCTTGGAGTTCACGCTCAAAGAAGCCGCTTCAATTGCCATTATTGGTGGTGCCGATGGCCCGACCTCGATCTACGTTACCTCACGCTTAGCCCCAGATTTACTGGGTCCGATTGCGGTAGCGGCGTACTCATACATGGCTTTAGTGCCCTTGATTCAGCCGCCTATTATGCGTGCGTTGACGACGCCAGCAGAGCGTGGCATCGTTATGTCGCAGTTGCGTCATGTGGGTCAGACCGAGAAAATTATTTTCCCTCTCGTGCTGTGCTTGCTGATCGGTCTGTTGCTGCCGGATGCTGCACCTCTAGTCGGCATGTTTGCCTTCGGTAACTTGATGCGCGAAAGCGGTGTAGTTGAGCGTTTAGCTGATACGTCACGCAATGCTTTGATTAACATTGTCACTATTGGTTTAGGTCTGACGGTTGGTTCTAAATTGTCAGCTGAATCTTTCTTGCAAATCAAAACGTTAGGCATTTTATTGCTGGGTATGATCGCCTTTAGCGCAGGAACTGCGATGGGGGTCATCATGGCGAAAGTGATGAATAAATTTAGTGCCAATAAGATTAATCCGCTGATTGGTTCCGCTGGTGTTTCTGCGGTGCCAATGGCTGCGCGGGTGTCCAACAAAGTGGGGCTGGAGTCCAATCCGCAAAACTTCTTGTTGATGCATGCGATGGGGCCAAACGTGGCGGGTGTAATCGGTTCTGCGGTTGCTGCCGGTGTATTGCTGAGTTTTGTTGGCTAACACGTTGCGTTAACTGCGGTTGTAATGACATAAAGGCTGCCCATTGAGGCAGCCTTTATGGTTCTGGGTGATATATTTTTTTTATAAAGTGGACTGCTTCTTGCATCGATAGCAGTGGTGTCAGTTATAGCGTCAATGTTTAGTGCATAAGCACATGAATTTAGAAGAGAATGCTCTGTGAATAACACGCAACTGAAAAGTAATATGCACACGGGCCTGAGGTTGCTCAAGCAGGGCAATTTAGGTGTGCCTTTGCTGTTGTTAGTTATTTTGGCGATGATGACCTTGCCCATCCCACCTTTTTTGTTGGATGTGTTATTTACCTTTAATATTGCCTTATCCATTGTGGTGCTGTTGGTTGGTGTGTACGCCTTGCGACCGCTGGATTTTGCCGCATTCCCGACTATCCTCTTGGTCGCGACCTTATTACGTCTTGCGCTCAACGTGGCCTCAACCCGTGTGGTCTTGTTGCATGGGCATGATGGCGGTGATGCGGCCGGTAAAGTGATTCAAGCTTTTGGTGAAGTGGTGATCGGCGGTAACTATGTCGTCGGTGCGGTGGTCTTTGCTATTTTGATGATCATTAACTTCGTGGTGGTGACCAAGGGTGCTGGACGTATTTCTGAGGTGAGCGCGCGTTTTACCTTGGATGCCATGCCCGGTAAGCAAATGGCGATTGATGCGGACTTGAATGCTGGCTTGATTGACCAGGAAGAAGCTAAGACGCGTCGCAGTGATGTGGCCCAAGAAGCTGATTTTTATGGTTCCATGGACGGTGCCAGTAAGTTTGTTCGCGGTGATGCGGTTGCTGGACTACTGATTTTGTTTATTAACTTGATCGGTGGTATTGCCATCGGTATTGCTCAACACTCAATGAGTTTTATGGAGGCAGGTAAAGTCTATGCCTTGCTGACCATTGGTGATGGTTTGGTGGCGCAAGTGCCATCGCTGTTACTCTCGACGGCTGCTGCGGTCATGGTGACTCGGGTCACCACTTCAGAAGATATGGGCGAGCAAATCAATCGGCAAATGTTTACCTCGCCGAAGGCCTTGGCCGTATCAGCAGCGATTCTAATTGCCATGGGTTCGGTACCGGGCATGCCACATTTGTCCTTTATTGGCTTGGGATTGTTGGCTGCAGGTGGTGCGTTTTTGATTTGGCAGCGAGCCAATAAAAAAGAATTGGCGGTGGTTGAGAGAGAACAGCGAGATCTGGAACAGTTGCCTGCGCCGATCAGTGCTGAAAACCGCGAGTTGGGTTGGGATGATGTTACCCCAGTCGATATGGTTGGTTTAGAGGTGGGGTATCGCTTGATTCCTTTGGTGGATCGTAATCAAGGTGGTCAGTTGCTCGCGCGGATTAAAGGCGTGCGCAAAAAGTTATCGCAAGACTTAGGTTTTCTGATGCCTTCCGTACACATTCGTGACAATTTAGATTTATTGCCTAACGTGTATCGGCTGACGTTGATGGGCGTGACTGTCGCAGAAGCCGAGGTTTATCCTGAGCGTGAGTTGGCGATTAATCCGGGCCAAGTTTTTGGCACTGTCAGCGGTGTCGCGACACATGACCCAGCCTTTGGCTTAGAGGCGGTGTGGATAGAGCCGAGTCAGCGTGATCAGGCACAATCTTTAGGGTATACCGTGGTGGATACCAGTACCGTGGTGGCGACGCACCTCAATCAAATTCTGAGCAAACACTCGCATGAGCTATTAGGCCATGAGGAAGTGCAGCAGTTAATGCAAGTGCTGGCGAAAAGCTCGCCGAAATTGGCAGAAGAGTTGGTACCAGGCATGGTATCGCTATCAACCTTGTTAAAAATTTTACAAAGCTTGTTACAAGAACAGGTGCCGGTACGGGATATTCGCAGCATTGCCGAAGCCATTGCTGATACGGTCACTCGGAGTCAAGATCCTGACACTATTGTCGCTGCAGTGCGTGTGGCGTTGGCCCGTGCAATCGTGCAAAGCATTGTGGGGCTTGAGCCTGAGCTACCAGTGATCACCTTAGAGCCAAGGTTGGAACAGATATTGCTTAGTAGTATGCAGAAGGCCGGACAAGGTTCAAGTGAAGGGGTACTGCTTGAGCCTGGAATGGCCGAAAAACTACAGCGGTCTCTTATAGAGGCGGCGCAACGTCAAGAAATGCTTGGTAAACCAGTCGTGTTACTGGTCGCTGGACAGATTCGAGCCATGATGTCGCGTTTTGCTCGGTTAGCCGTACCTAATATGTATGTGCTGGCGTACCAAGAGATCCCAGATAATAAGCAAGTCACTATCGTGGCAACGGTAGGACAAAATTGATCGAGGGCTGACTTATGCAAGTCAAACGATATTTCGCAGCAGACATGCGCCAAGCCATGAATCGCGTCCGTGATGAATTAGGTGCCGAGGCGGCAATTATTTCTACGCGTCGCGTTGCTGGTGGTGTTGAGTTGACCGCTGCCCTTGATTATCAAGCCCCGCCCTCAGTCGCACGTCCTAATCCGGCCTTAGAAGCTGAGTTGCGTAAAACGCAGGCGCAAATTATGCAGGCGCATGCCAGTTTGCAAGCGCGGCAAGAGGACGGTGCGTTAGGTAAAGATCGACAGTTGCTTGAGCAAGTGATGCAGCGTGTCAGTACGCCAGTGGCTGACACTGGCTATGCGCAGAGCGCTCAGTATAGCGGCACTCACTCAGGTGAAATGGCGGCGATGCGCTCTGAGATCAACAGTTTACGTACGCTGTTAGAAATGCAATTAAGCAATATGGCATGGAATAATATGAGCACGCAGCAGCCCGTGCAGGCGGTGCTGTGGAAACGTTTTCAAAAAATGGGCTTGCCCGCCGATATTGTTCGTTCGGTTTTAGAGCGTGTGGCTCAAGAGCAAGATCAGTCACAAGCATGGCGCATGGCTTTAGCCTATTTAACCCATTCCATTCGTACGCCCAATGTCGAGCCGGTTGATGAAGGTGGCGTGATTGCTTTAGTCGGCCCCGCCGGCGCAGGTAAAACTACAACTTTGGCGAAGTTGGCGGCGCGCTATGTGTTGGCCCATGGTGTCAATAATATCGCTTTGGTGAGCATGGACAGCTACCGTATTGGTGCTCAAGAGCAGTTAAAAACCTTAGGGCGTATTTTAAATATCCCCGTCAGCTATGTAGCAGACGGTGTGACTTTGGCTGATACATTGAAACCATTAGCGCATAAGCGCGTGATTTTGATTGATACGGCAGGCTTGCCAGCCAGTGATCCAGCATTAGGCTTACAACTCGACAGTTTGGCGGAGCAGGGCATTAAAGCTAAAAACTACTTAGTAATGGCAGCAACCAGCCAAGGACAAGTTCTAAAAGCGGCTTGGCATGCGTATAAACGTTGCGGGTTAGCCGGTTGCATTATTACCAAGCTGGATGAAGCCGTCAGTATGGGCGAGGCTTTAGGTATGGCGA
>Ga0172382_10009443_pt1 | contig 13317 bp, 12 predicted proteins | sample Leawel138RmetaG_FD_122245 | JGI IMG/M metagenome (GOLD analysis project Ga0172382, IMG submission 122245) | Leachate microbial communities from a municipal landfill in Southern Ontario, Canada - Leachate well 138R metaG | ecosystem: Engineered > Solid waste > Landfill > Unclassified | place...
ACAGACATTGCAGGTAGCGATGATCTTAATCGTTGAACAGAACATCCCCCTTGTCATCCTCCAGTTAAGCTCCCTTGAGATGGTTGATTTGTTTACACTTAACATACGGGAGATTTCCGAGATGTTCTTACCATCATGAATCGCGGCCTGAATATCCATGCGATTCTCAATCGTCAGTCTTTTGTAGACGGGTTTCTTTGTCATCAACGAGCCTCCTTTCCTAGACAAAGAAGACAAGTTAATTATACTAGAGCTATTTTTTACCTTGCTGTTGCGATGGAATTGTCACTTAACTACCGATTTTAATTACAAGCATGTGTGTTATCGCAATTTGTGTCATGTGTTAAAATGTATTTATTGTGAAAAACAAGTTCTTTTAATGAGGTAAAAAATATATGAAAAAAATTGTAATTGTCGGTGGAGTAGCTGGTGGTGCGACGGCGGCCGCTCGTTTGCGGAGACTAAACGAGAAAGACCAAATTATCATCTTTGAAAAAGATGAGCACATCTCCTTTGCTAATTGTGGTCTCCCCTATTACATTGGTGGTCTAATCACTGACCGCGAACGCCTTTTGGCAGAAACACCGGAAACGTTTAAAGAAAATCACAATATTGATGTTCGCATCTTTTCGGAAGTCATAGCCATTGATACTAAACACAAAACAGTCACAATTCGTGAAGTGAAAACAGGAAGAACCTATGATGAAACATATGATAAATTGCTTCTTTCTCCGGGCGCGACACCGATATGGTTACAAGTTCCTGGTTTAGAAAAAGCCCACAACGTTTTTTCGATGAGAAATTTGGTTGATACCGATAAATTGTTTAATTTTATTAATGAACAAAATGTTAAAAACGCTGTCGTCATCGGCGGTGGTTTCATTGGTATCGAATTGGCGGAAAATCTGGTTGAAAGAGGTATAAAATCGACAATCGTTGATCTAGCTGACCAAATTTTGCCTCCGCTTGACTTTGAGATGGCAAAAATGGCCCAAAATGAAATGGAAACCAATGGTGTAAAAATCTATTTAAAAGATTCGCTTGCGGAAGTTAAGGATGAAGGCAAGACAGTTATTTTAAAAAGCGGCATTACCTTAAAAACTGATTTAATTATTATGGCTGTTGGTGTACGCCCAGAATCACGTTTAGCAATTGCTGGAGGTCTTAAAGTTGGACCAAAAGGACATATTGTCACTAATGATCACTTGCAAACAATTGATGCAAAAAGCGGCGAAGTAATACCTGATGTTTATGCGGTTGGCGATGCGATAGAAGTCAAAGACTTTATTGATGGAACTCCGACTGCCGTTCCTCTTGCGTGGCTCGCAAATCGGCAAGGCCGGTTAGTGGCTGATCATATGAATGGCTGGGACGTTAAATTTAACGGCAGTTTAGGCACCTCGATTGTTAAAGTATTTTCTTTGACGGCCGCCAGTACGGGCAACAATCAAAAAACGCTCGACAAGAAAAAAGTCGACTATCGCTCAGTGGTAATTACCAGATCAAATCACGCCGGTTATTATCCGGGAGCAAGCGATATTGTCATTAAATTATTATTTAGTCCTGAAAGCGGTAAGATTTTAGGCGCACAAGCGGTTGGCAAAGACGGGACTGATAAGCGCATCGATGTTATTGCAACGGCAATTAGAGGCGGCTTAACAATCTTTGATTTACCAGATATTGAGCTTGCTTATGCTCCTCCCTTTGGCTCATCTAAAGATCCAGTCAATATCGCCGGTTATGTCGGCGGTAATATGATGAAAAAAGAGTTTGGAGTAGTTAATCAGCAAGAATTAGACGAATTTCGTAAAAAAAAAGTAATAATCATTGATTCGCGCACTCCCTTGGAGTTTAGCATCGGTCACATTGACGGAGCGATAAATATTCCATATTATGGAATACGGAAGAATTTAGATAAATTACCTAAAGAAAAAGACACGCCCATTATTGTCTATTGTAATGTTGGACATACGGCTTATTTATTTATAAAAGTTCTCGTCAATAATGGCTATACAAATGTTTCAAATTTACTGGGCGGATATAAGATTTACAAAGCTCTTCATCAAAAAAACCTCGTCGAAGAATTACATAATCCCGAACATCGCCGTCTCGATGGTGATGAACCCCAAATCATCAATACCGATTACCGTGATGATGAGATCAAAATTTTCATCGATGCCTGTGGCTTACAATGTCCAGGCCCAATTATGCAAACATATAAGGCTGTCGAGAAACTAAAAGTTGGTGAAGTGGTGAAAATCATCGCGACCGATAGCGGATACTTTAACGATGTCGAAAAGTGGTGCGAAACAACCGGAAATACGCTTTTGAAAAAAGAAGCGACCAAGGAAGGCTATGTTGCGATCATCCGCAAAGGTTCGAATAAAACAGCAAATAAAAGTGTCGAAAATGAAAACACGACAATCGTTTTATTTAGCGGCGAAATGGATAAAGCAATGGCAGCTATGATCATTGGTCAAGGCAGTCGCTCGATGGGTAAAAATGTCACGATATTTTGTACATTCTGGGGTCTAAATTTGCTTCGCAAAGAGCGAAAAGTCAAATTGAAAAAAACATTTATTGAAAAAATGTTCGGAGCAATGATGCCTCGTGGAGCAAAAAAAATGCCGATTTCGAAAATGAATTTTGGAGGCATGGGAGCCAAGATGATGAAATCGGTGATGAAAAAGAGAAATGTCGATTCGCTTGATACATTGATAGTTCAAGCAAAAGCAGCAGGCGTTAAATTTATCGCCTGTACGATGAGCATGGATGTCATGGGTATTCAAAAGGAAGAACTTATTGAGGGAATTGAATACGCTGGTGTGGCTACTTATTTGGCTGAATCAGAAAAAGCCGGAGTAACACTCTTCATCTAAAAATTAAGAGCCACTTTTTGAAAAGGAAACAATTGTCTAATCCAAGAGTGGCTTTTCTATATGATTTTTTGATTATTAACATTGAATTAGGGCGCAATTATTCATACCATAATAAATAGTTGTTCAAATTTTAATTTGAGCGCGGAGATTTAATGGCAGTCATCAATATTACCAATTATGTGCGAAAAGAAAATGCTCGGCTAACGCTAGATAATTTTCGCGATGCCGATGCCTTAGTCTTTGCTCAGCTATCATATCTTGATTTTTCGGTAGTAAAAAAAGGGAAGAGGCTTGAACTAATTGGTGAAAAAGCCAAAATCGCCGCTACTAAAAGCCATTCAAAAGAAGAAAATGAAGAGTTATTACTTTGCGTGTCAAAAAGTTTACGCTTTCAAAACGTAAAAATCGTCAATCATGTTTCGGAAACTAATCTCTTGTTCGAGATGCAATTTTCAGCGACGACTTTTGTTATTAATCGTGGCTTAATTGTTGTGGCCTTTCGCGGAACGGATGACACCATTAACGGCTGGAAAGAAGATTTTAATATGGTTTTTCTCGATGAAGTGCCAGCCCAAACAAAGGCAGTCGAATATTTGAAAGTCGTCGCGAGCAAATATCGTTTTTCCAAGATAATTGTTCTCGGTCATTCCAAAGGCGGAAATTTAGCTTTTTACGCCGCGATGAAACAAAAAGAGAAGATCCAGAGCCGAATCGTTTCAATTTACAATCTCGACGGTCCTGATTTTCGTGAAGATATATCTTCATCCACTGCATATATCAATCTCCTCCCTAAGGTTGTCAAAATCGTTCCCGAAGAAAGCATCATTGGAATGATTCTTCAAACAAATTCCTACTACTATATAGTAAAATCTCAAGGAACTCTATTTGCTCAGCACAATTTATATAACTGGCAAATCGATAGCGAAACGAGTGATTTGATTCACGAGACAACCTTGAGCGTTTCATCGCGAAAAATTAAAAACTCCCTGTATGCCTGGTTAAATGGTTTTAGTGTTGTCGATCGGCAAATAATTATTGATAATTTCTTTGATTTGCTTCTTGTTTCAAAGTGCACAACCTTAAGCGAATTTACTGAAAATTTAAAAGCCAACACAAAATTAATTTATGGCGAATATCGCGAATCAGACAGCCATACAAAGAAGTTGTTGCGCAAAACGTTTTTAGATTTAGCAAAAGAGTTGATGTCTAATTATTTTACTCGCGAGAAAAATTTAGAAAAAAAATCGAAAAAAATCGAAGCGAAAATCAAAAGAAATATAGGTGAGTAAGATGCCTTCAAAAACAATTATTGAATTATTAAAATACAGTGATTCTCTTTCCAATCAGGAAATGATGAAATGGGCTTTACGCAATGTTCGCGAAGTCATCGATATTCTTAACTTAAATGTTAGAAACGATAACGAATATCGTTTGATGGTTTTAGAAACGAATCGTTTCCTAACTGGTTTTCATAAAGTTTCTCACATGCGCAATCAAGCTCTTAAGATGCACGAAATCGCTCGTCACGAGAAAAATGAAGTAAGATGTAATTTATTACGGGCTTATGGCCACGTGATTGCCACCGCCCACGTTAAAGAGCACGCTTTACACGCGACCGAATATGCAAATAAAGCGTTGAAAGCATCAAACATTGATAGTGAAGAACTAACGGTACTCGTTCACAAACAAAATGCCGCCCTTGAATCTCTTGCACGATTTCTCGTTTCGGTTGATACATCCATTTCCGATTGATAATGTCTTCTAAAATTGTTCTTAAAGTATTGGAATTGAGAATAATGTTTGGATAAATATAGACGCTGCCCTTCCTCGTAATCAAGAAAGTCGCGTTGTTTGTTTAAAAACAAATAGGAAAACTGCTTGGGTAAACTGTGGTTTATATCAAAGTGGGTTAATTATCCACTTTTTCATTGGTCTTAATCGTAAAAGCGAAAGCGATTAACAAACCAAGTGTCGCTCCACCTAAATCGATTGCGACATCAATCCAATTGGCGTTTCGTCCTCCAGCAAAGTATTGGATAAATTCAGAAATACCGGCCACCAAAAACATTATGAGGACACCAAATAGAAGAATGACTAAGTTTTTCTTGAAAGTAAATAATTTGTACAAGGTCAAATATGCAAAGACACCATCGATTAGAAAAATAAAGAAGTGACCAAAAAACTTGCGAACGAAGATAGCAAAACCTACTAATTCGGCCTCATTTAATATCACTCCAAAAAAACGGAGAATCGCGTTTAAAACATCGACGACAAAGTCGCTTTGCGAGGAAGAGATATCGCTAGAAAAACCTGCGAAGACAAATATTATCGCGCTTAATAAAACAAACAAGGAAGCATAGATAAAACCCGCTTTTGATGTTTGCATCTTTGACATATATGCATTGTAGCAATTATTAATAATTACTAGTTAGCGAAATTAATGAGCGATTTCTTTACATGTCTCGTTTGACACATGTTAAATTTAATATGGAGGAATATGAATAATGTTTTTAAAATATTTAATTCTAATTGTACTTACGTTTGTCGTCTTTCTTCTTCTTGATTTAGTTTGGCTCGTCAAAATATCACCCCGTTTCTATAAGAAAAACCTTGGGCATTTAATGGCTGATAAAGTCAATTATGTGCCAGCCATCATTTTCTATCTTATTTTTATCGTCGGAATTACTCTCTTTGTAATTGGGCCGGCATACGCTGGTGGTAGGGGTTGGTCTTACGCTTTAATTTATGGTGCCATTTTTGGGCTCGTAACTTACTCAACATACGATTTAACAAACTTCGCAACGCTAAAAAAGTGGCCTCTTAATGTGACATTGGCAGACATTGCCTGGGGGACATTCTTGTCGACCGCGACAGCTATTTCCGTTTATTACTTAGCTGTTTTGATAGGAGTATAAGCAAATGATTACTTTAGGTTATATCTTACCGCCAATTCTTGTTGTTCTTTTCTTTGCTCTCACTTATTTGATTGCCGAAAAAAAGAAAAACTATGGCTATATCGATATAGTGTGGGGGGCGAGTTTTGTTGTTAATGCTTGGTCGACCATACTTATCTCATCGCTAGTTAAGAACGCTTGGCCAAGTATACCGGCTATTGTTATTACGATTGCCGTGACGATTTGGGGTATGCGTCTTTCTAGTTATTTGTTTAAAAGAAACTGGAATAGACCTGAAGATTATCGCTATGTAAAAATGCGAGAAAATTTAGTTGGCAGAAAATATCCTCGTCTATTGGCGTTTCTCAAGATATTCATGTCACAAGCTTTTCTTTCAATACTCGTTTCGACTGTTATTATCGTTACTCTAAATGGAACAATATATGCTAACGATTGGCTGGTCTATGGTTTTACCATTGCGGGAGCGGTTTTATGGATTATCGGTTTCCTTTTCGAAAGTGTTGGTGATGCTCAATTAAGGCGCTTCATCGCTAAAAGTGAAAACCGTGGCAAGATTATGGATCAAGGCTTATGGGCTTATACTCGGCATCCTAACTACTTTGGCGAATCATTGATGTGGTTTGGATTGAGCGTGGTAGGCTTATCAGTTATGTACGGTTATATAGGATTTGTGTCTTATATATTGATAACTACTTTGCTTCTTTTTATTTCCGGAGTCCCTTTATTGGAAAAAGCATTTAAGGATCGTCCCGGTTTTGCCGAATATGCCTCACGCGTTAGTGTTTTTATTCCTTGGTTCCCAAAAAGAAAAAATAAATAATTAGTTAGGAGACACGATTATGAAAAAAGTTCACATTATTACTGACAGCACCTCAGACATCAGTCAATTCGAGGCCGAGAAATTAGGCATCGATGTTGTGCCGCTGCACGTTAATATCGATGGCGTCGATTATATTGATGGCCTGACAATTAGCAATCAAGATTTTTTCAAAAAGCTGAGAACTGCGAAGATTTTGCCCAAAACCTCTGCCCCAAGTCCGGCATCCTTTCTAGAGAAAATTAATAAGCATCCACACGATGAAGAAATTATTGTTATGACAATATCAAGTGATGCAAGCGCGACCTATTCGTCAGCGAGAATAGCTGTTGAACAATCTGGGCGTAACAATGTTACCCTTCTTGATACAAGACAGGCAACATTAGGTTTATTAGCTCTTGTCCACGCCGCCGTTTTGTTTCGTGATGCAGGCGATAATGCAGTGACGATAGTTGAAAAAATCAAACAAATAAGTAAACGCATTGTAGTCAAAGCGGCTTTTGATGATTTGAAATATTTACGCATGGGAGGAAGAATACCATTCACCCTTGCCGTCCTTGGCTCAGTTATCAATATGAAACCAATTATTACCATGCAAGACGGAAAAATTCATTCAGCCGCTAAAATTATTGGTATGCAAAGAGCATTAAATCATATCGTCTACAATCTTGCAGACAATGAAGTTGATTATTCTCTACCAACTTTTGTCGGCCATACAGATAACGTCGAAATGTTTAAACGCTTTACCGATTTAATTCGCATTCATAAACCTGATTTTCCACTAGATAAAGAGGCATCGATTGGCCTTGCTGTCGGTACCCACGCCGGCCCGGGTTGTGTTGGTATAGTCTACTTTACAAAGTAAGATTTCATGACTGAAATATCATCAATTTATTGATATAATGTTTTCGTTCATGAGGTTTTATAAATGAAACATAGCAAAATTATTGGTCTCCTCGTTCTGCTTGTTACTTATCTTGCCGCTTTTGCAGTTGGTCTAATTGTCTATCATCTTGCGGTTGATATCGTTAATAGCGTGCTTTTAGCGGTGCTTATTGCAGATGTTATTGCCACCCTTTTCGTTTGGGGTGTTGGTCTTATATTCAAAACAGCCTCAATTTATGATCCGTATTGGAGTGTGCAACCACTTGTTATTTTGTTGGCTTTAATGATTAAATTCGGCGTTTGGGATTTAGGGGCAATCGTCTTACTTTCTCTCGTCGCTTTGTGGAGTCTTAGATTAACGGCCAATTTTATTTATACTTTCACTGATTTGTCTTATCAAGACTGGCGTTACACGATGCTTAAAGAAAAGAGTGGTCGCTTTTATCCATTCGTCAATCTTTTTGGTATTCATTTGTTTCCGACACTCGTTGTCTACTCTTGCATTTATCCAATGCTTCTTTATGTCGAAAGAGGAGGCGGTTCCTCATTTAGTTTACTAGGCATTATTGGTGTCGTTTTAGTCCTTATTGCCATCATGTTTGAAACACTAGCTGATATTCAAATGCAGAATTTTAGAAGCATTCCGGAAAATAAAGGTAAGATTATTCGCACTGGTCTTTGGAAGCACAACCGCCATCCTAATTACTTCGGTGAAATACTAATGTGGTGGGGCATATATGCGCTTGTTTTTGCTTTGAATCCCTCTTTATGGTTTGTCTTTTTTGGCGCCCTGATTAACACTCTTATGTTCATGGTTATCTCCATTCCGATGGCTGAAAGGCGTTTAGCTGCTTATAAACCAGGGTTTAGCGATTATTGTGCTGAAACATGGATGGTTATTCCCTTACCCTTTTCTAAACAGAAGCGAAAAGCCGATTAGTTTTTTGCATCGCGTATTATTATTTATATAATTAAGAGAACAGGGGCATAAATATGGATTTAAAAACAAAACTGCATGCTTTGGTCGATAAATACGATGCACTAATCATTTTTTTAGTAATTGAGTGTCTCGCTTTAACGGCTTTTTCTTTGGCCGATGCAAATATAATTTTTCGTTATCTTGGTTTTTTAATCGCTATCGTTTTAATTCCCTTTGCGCTGATGTTTACGTCAAAGAAAGAATGGCTCTCTCTTGGCCTATTTTCTCTTCCTTTAATTATCATCGCCTTTTTGACTGGTTTCTCAACCTTTACCCGCGATATGGGTTATGGATCTTTAGATAACTTATCGGTTGTGCTTGGCACATTGGCTTTTTTCTTTCTTGGCTTTGCTGTTCGTAGAGTTAAAAAGTTTAAAATTGATATCGCATTACTTACTATCGGAGTGGCGATGGCCCTGCTTGTCTTTTTAAGTCTCGTCTACTCTCTATATCAATATGGTCCGTTCCATGTCGCTTTGTATGACGGATTAGTTTACTACTACGACGGTCGCCTTTTCGTCGTCAGCGAAGAAACAAAATGGTTGCTTGGTTTCTCTTTCGTCGAAATGTCCACAAATTATGTCACATTATTCGGCACGATGCTTTCAACTTCGTTAGCGGGCCTTCTTTACGTTTCTCCAAAAAATGAACCGCGTAAGTTTTATATAACATTAGCAATTGGGTTAGTTGGACTTCTCTCGATTGTCTTACTTCCGAATCTTGATGCACTATATCTTTTAATTCCCGTTCTTATATTTGCTCTTTTATATCGCTTTATACGATCAAGAGAAAAAGTTGGAGTCGCTGTTCAATACATCTTTTTTGCTCTATTGGGTATAGCGGGCATTGTTTTATTAATTACCGTGCTTAACGCGGCGAATATAAGTTTTTTAAGTAACTTTATTGCCGGTAATTCCCTTTTGAATCGTCTCTTTAATACCAATCGCTTTGTGTCACCTTGGAACGAAGTGCTGAAAGCAATGCTTACTTCTCAAGGTTTCTTTGGTTTTCCGTTAACGTATATTGATGGGTTAGTAGCGAATACCGGAGCCTTCGAGTTTGAAATTATTAAAGAAGGCGGATTCCTGGCCTTTCTTGCTCTTATCGCTTTTATTTTGCTCGTCATTTTTTCGATGTATCGTTATTCAGCTAAAAGTAAGGACGCCAGCTATATTAAAATTATTATTTTAACATTGCTAATTGCTGTATTTTTACACGGTAGTTTCTTATGGAACACCTTCCCACTTACATACACAGACGATTACTATTTCTCTTTCTTTAGAAGTGCACCTTATTTGCTTATTTTGTTTATCATCGGCTATGCTTATTATCCTTTACGGGGAACACCCTTGATTAATCATGAAGCTATTCCATCACGTGAAGGTGGCGAAGCACTATCAACCTCACAATTTGAAAAAGAGGAGGAAATCAAATTATGAACAAAAAATCATTATTTGTTCTCTTAATCGTCTCTTCGTTTATTTTAACTGGCTGTATGAATGATGTTTCTGAACTATATGAAGGTCATGCTTATGATACGGGCGTTTTTCGCGAAAACTATTATTCAACATGGAATGATAATCTTGTTAATCGCGTCGGTGAAGTCGCAAAAACCTATCAAGTGACTGCCGTTAATTCGTTTCAATTAAACAATCAAGAAGATTTAGAAAACCCAAATAATCTTTGGGGTAATGATGCCTATCGAAATGTTGAAACAAGCGAATTCTATTCGCTGTTGGCTGACACTCCTCACGAACAGACGGGATATGGCTATGGGCCTAGCAATAATTTAAGCGCGATTGACTCTGCTTTTGCGCGTGGCTTCTTGTCGCGCCTCTATGATGGTCGCGTCCATTGCGACGGCGTCACATACGCGCAAACACGTGTTCAAATTGATGAAAGTGGCTATGGAGCTTTATTTCCAAAAGAATTGACAAGCTATCGCTATTTTGCCCTCGCTTTAAGAGGCGCCGATGAGAGCGATGCGACTTACTTTAACGTCAACGTTAATATCGTCGTAAAATTTTACGTTTATGACCACAATAATTCCCTATATATTCCTTACGTATTTGAAATGAAGGACTTTCCGGTTATGACTAATTCGGGTGGAGCGACAACGATTATTGGTTTTTACTTTGCGGGTGTCATGGGTACTGGCTCTGATCTCGACTTGATTAGAAGGTCCTCCGGCATGTCGATAGAATTTTCTTTAGCAGGTGAATATGATCATTACACAACCGATCGCAATGATGCGGATGAAGGAAAAGAGCACTTTGCTTTAATGCTTTACGAAGTACTCTTACCTAAATCAAGTTGGAATTAATCTTATTTGTTTTTAATTTTTGGATTTTGAACTAAGTATTTTTCGATATTTAACCAATTACCCATTTCAAAATCACATTGATCGTCATCAAGAATTAACGTCCCTTTAGCCGGCGTGAAAGTTAATTCACTGAAATATATCTTGCCGTCGATGTTATATAAATCAACGCGAACAAAAGGAAAATCTTTACCGAGATCTTCAGCCATTTTAACCATTGTCTTCCAATTATTAGGAATAGGAATATTGTCTTCAAGTTTTTTCCAGCCATTGAACTGTGAGCCATCAAAAGGAGTCCAGTCGATATAGTAGTTGTTGTAACGAATGTCAACTCCGCGACCAGTGACAACATACATGCTTCTGGCGATGCCATTAAATACATGAATCTTATATTCAATGGGTAAGGAATCAATTTGGCCAAGGTATTTTTCGATAATGATTTGTGGTTTAATTGGCGAATAATGGAGTTCAAGCGTCTTCCTTCCATAATCGGTTTTCAACCATTTGCCAAACTTCTTTTTTAAGGGAATTAAATCCAAATTACTTTTATCCTTTACTATCACATTGTAAGCGCAAGCGTGAGTGGCTTTCATAACGAAGGAAGTAGGAAGGTGACTAAAGTCAATATCATTGAAATTGTTAAATAATCCATAGCTCGGTATCAAGGTATCAGCGTAGCCCTTATCCTCAACGTACTCGCGGACACCAGCCCTTCCCGCACACTTAATAACTAATTTATCTTTTGGGTAAACAAAAAGACGTAGATATTGTAATTTTTCCGTGTAGCGAGTGGGGTTTTCCAAATTAAGTTTATGATGCGTTATATAGCGATATTGTTGTTTCACAAAGAAGATGGGAAAGAGCGATTTGACGATATTTCGCCAAGGCGCAAAGATGAATCTTTTAAATTTATTTTCTGATAAGTTTGGATTTGCCATGTCTTTTGTAAAAATAGTATATGCTCAAACAATCTTTTTTACAATTAAGAGAAATGTGATAGTATAAAATACTACTTAGAGGAAATTATGAAGAAAGCATTTAAAAGTTGGTTAACTTATGTGATAGCGGGCGCTCTTTTCTTGGTTGCAGCTGGTGTCGCCATCATTCCTGATATCATCGATAACTTTGTGGCGACGATGGAAGAGTGGACAGCTGAATACATTTTCTTGTTCATTGGCATCGTCTACATCTTTGTCGGATTTGTTTGGCAAGATCTTTTAAAAGCTCATCATCGCCGCAAGACAAAAAATTGGGATGGACCACTACCTGAAGAAATTGCTAATAGCGCTTGGGCGCGATGTGCCCCCTTCTATGCGGCTGCTATTTTGTCAATTATCGCGGGAATTATCTTTACATTTGTGCAAATCTGAGCTCATAAAGGCAGTAAACAAAGCATTTTTTTGAGATTAACCACCTTAAAGGTGGTTTTTCTTTAGTATAATATGTAATCGCTTTCAGGCCAAAAAAATCGTTGATACATATTTTGATAAGTGTTAATATAAAACACAATCTAAAAGATTGAAAGGAATAGGAGGACAAAAATATGACTTTTCCTAAAAAGACAGCTTTGCTATTAGCCGCTCTTGTGTTAGTCGTTCCTCTTTCGTCATGTGACCCTACTGACCAAAATAAACTATATGTTACTGGTCCGTATTTTACTGGTTACGAAGCAAAAGATGTGTACAACGCATATTTGGGCTCCAGCATCGCAACTCTCAACAGCGCCAAGAGCCAAAGCGCCAGTGATGTTCGCCATCTTGCTAACTTTGTCGACGGCCTTCTCATGAATAATGAATTTGGAATTCTCGAACGTCAGCTCGCTTCATCGGCAAGCGTTGACACCGAGTTTCAGAATTTCTACTTCACGATTAAAGAAGGAGTGGCTTGGTACACTCACGAAGGCAATGAGTTTAAAGCCGCTAATGATCTTGGACAAATGGTTGTTCAATATGTTAAGGCCGATGACTTCGTGAATACGGCCGAAATTATCCTTAACTACGCCAATGGTTCAGAAATCGCCTATATGGTGACAATGTTCATCGACGGTGGTTGGGAGTATTACTGCTACACCGAAATGCTTAAGCTAATCAAGGACAGAGATACTAACTATGCTGGTATTAACTGGATGACACTTAAAAGCGCCACCAATGATGCTAAGGCTAATGCTCTCATGCAATTGATTTCGTTTGAATCAGGCATGGATCTCGCTGAAGTACCACTTATCTTAGGTGAAGATTTAGATGCAATTGCTAATTTCTCACGTGTTGGTGTTACGGCCACAAGCGAATATGAACTTCATTATCGCTTGAATCAATCAGCTCGTTTCTTCCCAACATTACTTACTTATGCACCATTCTATCCGATTAACCGTGCTTTCTTTAATCAACACAAATTCTCCGGTTTCGGAACTAGCAGAGAAAAGATGCTTTATAACGGACCTTATATTTGCTCGGAATGGGGTGACACCAAAATCCAATATACGCGTAATGAAAACTACTACAATGTTTCTGACGTGCATATTA
>Ga0172382_10009444_pt1 | contig 13317 bp, 12 predicted proteins | sample Leawel138RmetaG_FD_122245 | JGI IMG/M metagenome (GOLD analysis project Ga0172382, IMG submission 122245) | Leachate microbial communities from a municipal landfill in Southern Ontario, Canada - Leachate well 138R metaG | ecosystem: Engineered > Solid waste > Landfill > Unclassified | place...
AGGAAACAGAATCAGAAGCAAAACCGGGGCAGCGCCGTGCCGCTGCGTGTGAAAGGTTACCCTCTTAAACTCGGCTGATTATTGTCTTGACAGAGGGGTCCACCATACGTGTTGCTCATCGCCGCTTTTCTGGGTGAGTACATTCTTCAGTTTTTTGGCATCAGTATCGCCGCCTTTCAGGTAGCGGGGGGCATGGTTCTGATGTTGCTGGCCTTCAACATGTTACAGGCAAAATCCAGCCGTTACCGCCACACTCCGGAAGAAACGGCCGAGGGCATGAGCAAGGAAGCAGTAGCCGTGGTACCACTGGCCATTCCCCTCATGGCGGGTCCGGGTACCATGATTACGGTGATTATTGCCCATCATAAAAATGCTTCCTGGTTTGCCAGCGGGCTATTGATTCTGGACATCCTGATCATTGCCGGAGTCGCCTACGCGGCGCTGCGCCTGGCCCGGCCATTGTCACGGCGTCTGGGCGTAACCGGCATCAACATATCCACCCGAATTTTCGGGCTGGTCCTGGCTGCCATTGCCGTCACCTTCATTGCCAATGGTCTGGCAGCACTTTTCCCCGGCCTGGTGCATGTCAGCACCAGCTGATCAGCGCATCATCCTGGATAACCCAGTCAAGCACACGGCCCATTGTAGCATCAGGGCGGCATTCAATCCGTCGGCAAAGCTGAAGGCAGATCGACGCCCGCATAGATGTCCTCTACTGAAAGTGCCAGGTCGACACATTGGCAGCGCAAACGATCGCTTTCAGGGTCATTCAACAACTCGTACCACCAACCTTCAGGATGCCGGCGGAATGCCTCGACAACGATTTTTTCGCTATCCACCAAAACATATTCCTGCAGGCTAGGGAGCGTCTGATAAGCTTGTAGCTTTTCACGACGGTCCACATTCGCCGTGCTCGCCGACGATACTTCGACGATAAGGCAAGGATCTTCCAGATAGAGGGTATCTCCAGACAACGGCGCGCCACAACGCAACACCACATCGGGGTAATAAAAGGCATCTACAGCTTCCACCCGCACTTTCATATCGCTGTTCAGAACCTGACAGTGACTGCCACGGGCTTTTTGCCAGAGCAGTCCATACAGGTTACCGGCAATCTGGTTATGCCGCAGCTTGGCCCTGGCCATGGCATAAACCTGCCCGGCCACATACTCATGGCGTATATCTGCGCGCTCCTCACCTTCCAGATACTCTTTGCCAGACAAAGGCCGTAACATGGCTATCTGCATGACCTTTCCTCCTGACTCAGCGTATCAACAGTCCTCATCATAAAACGTGGAAGCTTCTGTGTCATCGCCGCAAGATGGCAAGAAATAGCGGGTAGCGCCGGGATGATTCTTCCCTTTAGGGCTTGATGTCGCGCCCCAAGCCATATTTTAGGCGGCGGGCAGGCAGATACCAGAACAAACCATCCAGCAGCATCAGGCAGCCCGCAGCAATCAGAATATAATCGGTGAAACTGTAGGGTGTCGCGCCCAGTATTTTGTGTATGGCCAGACCCAGGCCGATAAATGCCACCCCGGTGCGGATCAGCGACAACCCGGTTCGGGCGCGCGCGTAAGAGGCGCGGTGACTGGCGGCAATGGTGCGCTGAGCGGCGAGCATATTACGCTCGCGGGCCAGATGGGTGCGCTCCTTGCTGGCCGGAACTGGGCGCAAAATCGAACAGTAATGGGGAATGGCCGCCGCCAGTCTGGCCAGGGCACTGTCATCCTCCGCCTCAACCGGGGCTTCAGGAAGGTGATAACGATCGGTAAAGCGCACGTTCTCGGTCGTAATATCAATCAAGGCGCTTTGGCAGGGTAGATCCATGCGGCTGCCACGCACTTTCAGATAATCGAACAAGCCGATCAGGGCCAGAACAATGCCGACCAACAAAATCGGCAGGTGGTAAGGTGAGAGGTCGTTGTGGGAGACTTTAGTCAGCACATTGGCCAGTGCCACCATGGCAAGCCCCCAGCGTAGCAACTTCATGGCCGTCCGGGCGCGGGCATGAGCGGTACGATGGGCAGCCAGCTTGGTGCGCCAGTGCGCCATGGTGTTACGCCAATAGGCCAGGCCCGTGCGCTCAATGCCAATGAGCAAGGGTGCCTCGGCATGCTTGTAGTCCTGTATGTACCAGCGGATGTCTTCCTTGAGCGCGATACGAAATTCGTAATGATGGGCAGGGATCAGCTCCTGAACCTGGGCACGCATGCTCAGGTTGTTCGGGTCAGCCGCAGCGATGATGACCGTATCGCCCATCTGCCGGATGGGAAACCACTCTCCGGTAAGCAGCACCTTGCCATCCAGGCCCGAAAACAACTGCGGCACGGGCAGGCGCTCATCATATTGCGCGATAGCGCAGTCATAATGCCGGGCCAGCGCATCCAGCAAGGTGCAGCGCGTCACGGCCAATTCTTTCAATAAGATGCGTTCGGCGTCGATACCGCGCTTGGCGGCACTATGTAGTGCCGACTGGAGCAGGGCTTCACTCAGAATGCCCTGCTCAACCAGGGGATAATAGGGAGATATTTCAGTGTTCATGCGGATAGTTGGTGCGCTTCCAGGCGCTTTTCGGCTGACTATAATCGGCATCGGCGATTTCAAAACTACCGTCGACAAGTGGTGAACTGCGCTTGACCCGTTCTGCCGGCAGATACCAGCGCAGGCCATCGACAATGAGATACAGGCCAATGATCACCAACGCGGCATCAAAAATTGTCCAGAGGATGTCTACATGGCCCGTAAATTCGAAGTAAATATAGAGTCCGGCGCCGACCGTCATGATGCTGAAGCCGGTGCGGATGAAAGCCATGCCGGTGCGCGCCCGGGCCATGACCGTCCGCAGCCGCGACATGACGTTGCGTTTGTCCGCAAGGGTGGTGCGCTCCAGCGCCAGGCCGGTAGTTGCAAAAACTCCTGGGCGCGCCTGCTCGGCATTGGCCTCAACTAGCGGATCTATATTGTGGGTATAAAGGCATAAAGAGGGAAAAATGCGGTCCCAAGGCCCGCGTTTGACGTGGGCATTACTCACCGCTTCCAGCGCCCTATTGGCGGCATCCCGCCCGGGATGGTACCAGAGAAAACCCTCCACCAGCATGAAAAGGCCAATCGCAATCAGACTCCAGTCAAAAATCGACCAGGGACCGGTAGGAAATTTGCGGATGAAGCCAATACCGATAGCCGCAAAGGCCACACCGGTCCGGGCAAAGGCGAGTCCCGTCCGCGCTTTGGCCATCATCGTCCGCAGATAGGCCAGAATGGTACGTTCTTCGGCGAGATTGGTCCGGTCATTCGCCAGGAAACGCCGCCTCTCGACCGGAGAAAGTGCATCCCAGGCCTCACGCAGTCCGGCAGCCCCCGCAACCACCGGACTGCGTCGAAATGCCATCTGCCCGCCCGGATCAATGACATTCAGGGCTGAATAGTTTTCGGGAACCGCGTAGGGGAGATAGGTTTTGATGGCGCGCGACTCCTGTCGCGCCGGCAGATACCAGAGCAGGCCGTCAATCATGGCCAGAATCCCGAAAACCAGGAGTGGGATTTCAAAAAACAACCAGGCCCCACCACCGAACAGGCGCAAAAAGGCGACACCAATACTGGTCAACGCGACCCCCGTGCGTGCCAGAGCCAGCCCGGTGCGGCTGCGCGCAAAACGGGTCCGTTGCGCGGAGTAGCGGGTGCGTTCTCCGGCCAGATAGGTACGGACCTTAGCCAGTGGTGTACGCCCGCCATATACGGGAAAATCGTCATTCAGATCAGCACTGTTTTCAATCAGACGAATGAGATCGGGGCGCGTGGCGACCCTGAAAGTGAGGTTTTCGACACCAAGGGTTTGCCGGACATGCGCCAGCAAAGCGGGATCATCCGGTGTACAGACTATGACTTCAGCACTTTCCGCCGTCCAGGCCACAGGCAACCATAACTCGTTTCTCAGAGTGTCCACGTCGAGTCGGCGGAGGATTGCCTGAGATGCAACCAGCCCCTCGTCGTATTCGACCACGGGACAAGCATAGCGGTCCTTCAAGTCATCAATCAGTTTCTCTTTTGGTAATGCTTCTATCGTAATACCCCAAATAAATAACCATCGGCAGCACAGTACTGCGCAGACAAATATCTGCGCAGATACGCAGATGCAAACCGCCTATTATAAACAAATCGTGGCAGCAGTGACCAGCCGTAGTCGCGGGCAATAAAATTTCTGGATAGATAATAATAGATATTATGAATTGATCCATTAAAAAAGGATGCATGGACAGCAAGCTGTCTTATACATCCTAAGGACGGAAGAACGATCGTAAAGGATATCAGGGTTTGATATAGCTGAAGCCAGCATGCTCCAGTTGCATGATGCGGACGATGCCTGCCGGAACAATGACCACCGAAGGATCCAGTTTGGGAAGATGGCCGGTTTTCTTCTTGAACTCTTCCATGCTGTTATGGCACACATCGAACTCCACGCCCTCAGCATTAATCGCGGCAATGCGACTCGCCACCGGGCTGTTGGGAAGATACATTTTGATGCCCGGCCCAAATGCCACGACAACAATCTGAACCTTCTCCTGACCAAAATAATTGAGCAGGTTCTGCGCATTATTCAAGGTGAGATTCCAGCGGGCCGGGTTATCCTGACTGACCTGGATCACCACATGATGCTCGGCAAAAGGCAAATCATGAATAAAAGTGGGGTGATTAAAATGAAAATCATGGAGCATCGAAACATTGGCTGAATCGACATTGGCCGAAGCAGTGGTCATGCCCAGCATACCCATCACCGGCAAAACGCTGGCTAATACGGCCACCTTCAAAAAGTTCTTCAATAACATCACCATCTCCTCGTTATCTTCATCAAAAGGCAATCATCGCCTGCATGGCAAATTCATTATCCACGGCATCAGAAATACTATTCGCAACAGGATTAGGCTGATGCGGCACATCCAGCGTCCGGAAGTAGTAACCGGCCATGATTTTGGTCAGTGGCGTGAAGTGATACTGCAGACCGATAGCCCAGGTCTTGAAAATGCGTTGCTGTGCTGGATCATTGGGCAAGCGGTCGTAGTAGTCATAACGTAAATTCGCTTCAATATGCTTGGTCAAAAACAAGCCGCCTTCCAGCATGTAACCATTAGCCGTGTTCTCACTGCCGGGATAAAGTTGGGTGTTGGTCAGTGGTGCAGCCAGACCAGGGGCGCTGCTGAATGCCGAAGCTGCCGATATCCAGCCGGTACCACGCATGTACTGGAAGCGGAATTGCCTGCCCCATTGGTGCATATAACCCTGCAAATACTGCACATCCACGCCGTAGCGATTCATACTGTAACTGGTGTCATTCAATTCAGGGCTGGCATGTTGATACCAGATACCCGCCTGCACATCGCTACGGAAGGGCCCTTTCCCCCCGAATATATAAGCTTCCTGCAAGCGCGCTGCATACAAAGGACTGCTGGATTGATTGCCGGCGGCCACCGTGCCAAACATTCCAATCATGGCGCCGTAGGTAAATTCCCAGTGACCGTTACGGAACCAGTCAAAGGCCATGATGCCTGGATAGCGGAAGGCATTAACACCCAGAGTCTGTTGACCATTAATCAAGTAGGCATTCAGTTTAGTATTGATTTTGTAAGGATTGCTGGAGTTATACATTGGTTGCTGCATCAATTGCCCAATCATCGTCGATGACAACACAAAGTTATAACTCATGAATCCTTGCATGGCTCCTTCGGCACTAGGCGCACGAATAAGGCCCGCTTCAATTCTGGCCCCTGGAATATAACTGAAGGTAAAATGCCCATCAATAAGACCAGGTTGATAACCGCCACGCACATGCGTGAAACCATTATCACCAAACTCCCCACCAAAAAAATAGGAAATATGCTTGTTCAGGTTTCCGCGCAACATGATTCGTGCTCGCAGAATATTAGCGGTAGTGCTTTGCGAAAATCCGGGCGCTATAAGATCAATGTGCGGGATCTGGTTATTTTCAAGGCTGTCTTCATTACCGGGTTGCGCATAAAGACTGGGCTCAATAAACCCAGAAACACCAAATATCGGGGCTTTGGCAGGAGATATCCCCTGCAATTCAAACCAGTTGGCGGCATGGGCTAACGGGGATAAACCAAGCATGGCTGCTGCGACAATAAGCGTGTTTCTGGAAATTTTATGGCCGTGATACATGTTCATCACCTCGCAATGTTTTGGCTGAATTTTTATATTATGAAATAAGCGACGACCAACAACTCGGGAATACCGCTGACCTTCGCCCTACAAAAAATGGCAGCAAGGTTCGTGCCACCATGAAATCCAAGCTTATTGGTGAAGAGGATCAGCTGATGCGGACAAAATAGCACAAGGAATTGTGCTTAAAAGAACACAACAAATAATCCATATTCATTTATTAAGGAATACTAATAAATTGTCGCTCTATTTCTTCGAGACTCAAGCCTTTGGTTTCTGGCACCAGCTTCAGCGTGAATAGTATGGCCAAAAAAGTCATGAGGGCGTAAATCAGAAATGTCGCACCACGGCCAATAGCGCCAACGAGATTCAGAAAAACTCCGGCCACCAGCATGTTAGACAGCCAGTTGATCACCGTGGCCAGACTCATGGCGCGACCACGAATAGCCAGCGGGAAAATTTCAGAAATCAACAACCAGAATATCGGCCCTAAACTCATCGCGAAAAAAGCGACAAACACTGCCGACGTCACAACGATGAGCGCAGCCCCCAAGGCTCCCTGCAAATTGGTTAAAAACTCCAGCGAGAGGGCCAGCAAGCTGATCAGCATCCCCCACAATCCCCATAACAACAATTTACGACGTCCCAGACTATCCAAAAAGCGCATGGAAATAATGGTTGCCAGGACATTCACCAAGCCGATGCCGCCCGTCGCCAGAATGGCCATGAAAGGAGAAGACAAGCCAGTCTCCTGTAAAATCTTCGGCGCATAGTACAAAACGATATTGATACCGGTGATCTGCTGAAAAACGGCCAGGCCCACAGCGATGACCATCAGGCGCCGCAGTTTCCAGTTATTGAACAGGCTACGCAAAGCCATAGGCTCGGTGTTCGCATTGCCCTGCTGTAAGGATTCCAGCTCTTCTGCCACCAGCGCCGTACTGCGCAAATACTGCAAAGCGGATTTAGCCCGATCGATGAGCCCTTGCCTGATGAGCCAGCGCGGACTCTCCGGCAATATCCACATTCCCACAAAAAGCATAAGCGCGGGCAGGGCTCCTAAGCCCAGCATCCAGCGCCAGCCACTGCCAAAGTCGCTAAACAGAAGATCCACCCCATAGGAAATGAAAATCCCGATGCTGATGTAAAGCTGATTAATGGTGACAATGGCCCCGCGCCGCTCTGGCGTGGTAATTTCGGCCAGGTAAAGCGGAGTCACGGTTGAAGCAATCCCAATAGCCAGCCCCAGAAAGACGCGCCCCAGAAAAAGGAGTGCCACACTGTTGGCCAAGGCTGCCAAAAGACTCCCGAAAACAAACAGTGCGGCGGTTGCCAGCAAAATCCGGCGCCGTCCCCATCGGTCTGCCAGCAACCCGGAAATAGCTGCGCCCAACGCGGCACCAGCCAAGGCCACCGCCACGAACAATCCCTGCATGCTGCCATTGAGCTGGAAGTCATGCGCCAGAAAGAGCAAAACCCCCGCCACCACCCCGGTTCCATAACCAAACAGGAGACCACCCAGACCAGCTATCACGGCAATCAGCACAAATCGCCAATCCCGAGATTTTACAGACTGTTCGGGCTGCAGCATGCCATCCCCCAATTTTTATGAATTTTATTTACGCCAAGCGTCGCCCGTCATCCGGATCAAAGAATACGGCACGCTCCATATGGAAGGAAAGGAGCGTATTGGTACCCTGCACCAGCTTCGTGGAGGGGTGTGCACGGGCTACTATCGGGGTTTTGTTAAGCCGGGTAAATACCAGGGTATCAGCACCCGTAGGTTCTGTCATTTCCACCATAAGCTCCATGGTGTGTAAGGCACTCCCTTCGCGCGCACTTCCCGGATCGGTGATTTGCTCCGGGCGAATACCCAGAATCACTTGGCGATCTACAGCACTTTTCAGACCTGACTGCAGAACTGGTGGAAGCGGCAAACGCGAGGCGCTCTGTCCTTCTCCCCGCAGTTCCAGCCAGACGGTGCCGTCACCCTGACAGACGGTAACTGGAATAAAGTTCATGGAAGGAGAACCCATGAACCCGGCAACAAAACGATTGGCAGGATCATTGTAAATGGCATCGGGGGTGCCCAGCTGCTGTATAATTCCATCATTCATCACGGCAATGAGATCGCCCATGGTCATGGCCTCAATTTGATCATGGGTCACGTAAACCATGGTGGTTTTTAGTTGCTGATGCAACCGTTTGATTTCTGTACGCATCTCTACGCGCAGCTTGGCATCCAGATTGGACAGTGGTTCATCAAACAAAAATAGTGCAGGGCGCCGGGCGATGGCCCGGCCAATGGCCACGCGCTGCTGCTGCCCTCCTGAAAGCTGCCGTGGGCGACGATCCAGAAGGTGGTCCAACTGCAGCATGTGCGCCACATCCTGCAAAATCTGCTCGCGTTCATTCTTGGGAACATGGCGGTTAACCAGTCCGAAAAGAATATTGTCGCGGACTGACATGGATGGATATAAGGCGTAGGACTGAAAGACCATGGCAATATCCCGATTTTTAGGGCTGAGATCGTTCACCCGCCGATCGTTAATGAGAATATCGCCAGCACTTTCCTGCTCAAGGCCAGCGATAATGTTCAGCAAGGTCGTTTTTCCACAGCCCGAAGGTCCAACCAGAATCAGAAACTGATTTTCCTCGGTTTCTATATTAATGCCGTGAAGTACTTCATCCTTACCGAATTTTTTATGAATATCCTTGAGTATCAGGCGTCCCATTCTTATCCCTTTACGGCGCCAGCCGTTAATCCACGTACAAAATATTTACCGGCAATCAAATACACCAACAGGGTGGGTAATGCCGCAAAAATGGCAGCCGCCATATCGACATTCCACATATGAACGCTGGTGACCGTATCGACCAGGTCATTGATAGCCACAGTGACCGGCTGTTGTCCTCCCTGAGTAAATACCACCCCAAAAAGGAAATTGTTCCAGATCATGGTGAACTGCCAGATCGCCGTTACCATGATGATCGGCGTACTGACCGGCAACATGATCCGAAAGAAAATACTGAAAAATCCGGCACCATCCACGCGTGCCGCCTTCACCAGATCATGCGGAATGCCGACGTAATAATTCCGAAAAAACAAAGTCGTAAATGCCAGACCATAAATCACATGCACCAACATCAGACCCGGAACCAAGGTGCCGGCGATGCCCAGACGACCTTCTACCCAGGCCATGGGTAACAGCACTATCTGGAAGGGAATAATGGTGCCGAGTAACAACATGTAAAAAAACACATTGGAACCACGAAAACGCCAATGCGTCAGTACATAACCATTAAAGGCACCAATCGCCGTAGAAATGACTACAGCGGGAATCACCAAAATAAAAGAGTTCAGAAAGTAACCATGAATCCCTGAACTGGCCGCACCAATTGTGGCGGCACTCCAGGCATGCACCCAGGCATACCAGTTGAGGCTGCTGGGTAAAGCAAGAATACCGGTTGAGTAAATTTCCGGCATGGTCTTGAAGGCAGTCACCAGCATGACGTAAAAGGGCAATAGGAAAAACAGCGCGGCCAGAGATAAAAGGCTATAAATAACCCATCTTCTCGGGCTTAAAACGGATGAAGTACGCATCAGGCCTGCCTCCTTGAGTCGAGATAAAGGAAGGGCAAGGCAAAAATCATCATGATGACCAGCATCATGAGGGCACTGGCTGCGCCCACACCCATTTCACCGCGTTGAAATGAGAAAACGTACATAAAAATGGAGGGGACATTGGTGCTGTATCCGGGCCCACCACCCGTCAGGGCAATAATTAAACCGAAGCTTTTGATCGCTAATCCGACAGATAACACCAACGCCACAAAAAAAGTGGGCGCAAGACTGGGCAGAATTACGCGCAGATAAATACGCGCATGACTGGCACCATCAATCTGTGCCGCTTTGACGATATCCGAACTGACGCCACGCAATCCCGCCAGAAAAATCGCCATCATAAAGCCAGTCGTCTGCCACACTGCCGCAATGACTACCGTATATATGGCCATGTCTGGATCATCTATCCAGGCAAAGGCAAAATGCGGGAACCCCATTGAACGGACAATGGCCTGTAAGCCAAAGCCGGGGTCCAGCAGCCAGCGCCAGGCTACGCCGGTAACCACAGCGGAAAGCGCCATGGGATAAAGAAAAACCACCTGATAAAGCCTTTCGCCCTTGATACGCTGGTCCAGAAGAATAGCCAGACCAAGACCAAGGGACAGGGAAATCAGAACATACAGACCGCCAAAAATTCCGAGGTTGCTTAATGAGCGCCACCAGCGTGAGCTCCCGAAAAGATCATAATAATTGGCCAGTCCGACAAAATGATTACTGGGCAAAATGGTTGAGCGCGTCAAGGACAACCAAATCGTCCATAAAATAAAACCATAGATAAAAAAGATAGCCGCTAAAATGGTCGGCGAAAGCACTATTTTTGCCATCAACCGATCGCGTCCACTGAACTCTGCCTTGGTGAATGGCATGTGAGAATCCTTCTGCAGCACACATCAATAGAACAAGCCCGGCCTGTACAGGCATGGCCGGGCAATATCTAAGCTATTAATCCTGACTCTTGGCCACTTCTACCCGTTTGGCCATGGCTGCAGCCGCAGCCTGCGGGCTTTCATTGGAAGTGTAGAATTTATCCAGGGAGTCAATAAATGCACCGGTAGGCGGACCATAGGTGGACATATTCTGGGAAAAGCTGGGCACCAAACCATTATCCTTACGGGCAACCAGAAACTGTGCCCGGGATTTTTTCTGGCAGGCATTGTAACCATTCAGGGAAACATTCATCAAATCCGGGATGGAGCCCTTGTACTTATTGAACAGCAACTGGAATTTCGGGCTGACCATGGTTTCTGCCAGCTTGATTTCCGCCGCCCGCTTCTCGGGAGTATTCTGCCGGAAGAAAATAAAGCTATCGACGTTGTAGATGAATTCCTTGGCCGTACCGGGAAAGGCCACGCAACCCACTTGTGGACCACCCGGAGTCACATGGAGGAATTCAAACTGGCCATTGGCCCAATCGCCCATGATCTGAAATGCGGCTTTTCCGTGGGCGACTAAAGCCGTATCAAAATTCCAGGTGCGGCCCGCCAGGGATTTGGGGGTATAGGCTTCAATGGCGCGCAAGCGTTCCAACGCCTTGACCATGGTTGGACTGTCAATAGCCTTGGGATCCAGCTTGACAAAAACATCCTTGTACCAGGTCGGTCCACCCGTTTCCAAAGCAATCGGGTCAAATTCAGTGGCAATCATCCAGCCATTACCGCCACCAGCCATAGGCGTGAAACCTGCAGCCTTGACCTTGGCAAGATCCGCCATGAGTTCTGGCCAGGTTTGCGGAGCGGTGGCAATTCCGGATTTTTTGAGAATGGCCCGATTGTACCAAAGCCAGTTCAGACGATGCAGATCCATGGGAGCCGCCACATAATTGCCCTTGTACTTCATGTAATCATTGATGACTGCTGGGACATTTTTATTCCAGTCTTCAGCTTGAGCGGCAGCGTCAATATTGGCCAAGAGACCCGTATGTCCCCATTGCTGGATTTCCACCCCTTTGATTTGCGCGGCACCCGGAATCTGCCCTTCCATAAGACGCGTTTTTAAAATGGTGCGCGCCTGGGCACCGCCGCCACCAGCGATGGCGTCATTCTGAATATTCACCCCTTTGGCCTTCATCATTTGCACCAGAACATGCATAGCCTTGGCTTCCGATCCTGCTGTCCACCAGTTGATCACACTCAGGCTGGGGGCCGAAGCCGCCATCGCCGTTCCCGACAAACCACTACCCAGAGCCAGCCCTACACATACGGCAAGCATTTTTTTATGCATGGATTTCATTTTATTCTCCTCAAAAACGATATTTGAAGTAAAAGCGGTTGCTGAAATACGGGTTTTGATAATGTGGATAACCCGCCTCATTTTGCGCCATGGAAATATCCGTATAATCGGCCACATAAAGACCTTTAAGGATGCTGGACAGATCATAGGATAAACCGACATCCATGGACCAGAGATGCTGATCGGGAATGGCTGTTCCCGTTGGAAAACCGTAATCGCCGTTATAAGTATAAACACTGCCACCAAACCCATAACGGACAAGATAACGAATGAAACTGGCATTCAATTTGAGTTTGTTGGCTAAAAAACCAAAGTTGGAGGCAATTCCGTAAGCATATCCCGGTCCAAAATCGGAAATGCCCGTTTGCATGGTGGTGGTATAACTGGTACCGCTGAGATCGTTGTAGGGGTGAATCATGCCACCATGACGAAAGGAGTTATAATTTACAGGACTATAGCTTGCCACCAAGGCAACATTATCATCGTGATTGCTGCCAAATTTTATACCAATACGCCCCCCATAAACCTGGGCATCTACCGAGTCGGCATTTAGGGCATTCAGATAACTCGTACCGGCTCCAGAGTTTCCTTCAGAAACCACCTGAAAATTTCCGAACAGGGAAACATTTTTGGTAAGCGGATGACTGATACCGGCCTGTCCGTAAAACATGTTCGCAAACCCATAAAAGTCGTAATACCAGGCCTGCAAATCAATATGACTACCCAAAAACGGGGTTTGATAGCGGGCACCGAGCACATAAAAACCATTGGTATGGGCGCTGGTGTAGCGATTCCCCGTGGTAAAAGTGGCACTGTAACGACTGGCATAACTGTACATGCGCGCAGCCATGAAGCTCAGGGTTGCTGGCGACCCACCCAGAGCCATTGGACTATTACCGGACCATTGTCCAACCTTGGGATGGCCAATAATGTCCACCACCGCGCTGACGCCCGTAAAAGCCCGGGGGTTGTAGGTGTAATAATCCCAATTGGCATATGGAGTATTTATAAATTGCCGGCCGCCACGAATGACAAAAGGTCCGTAGTGATACTGCAAATATGCCTGGCGAACAATGGCTATGCCATGGCTGGGATAGGGACCGGTAAGCTCTGGGTCTTCATGTTGGTAAAAACCGGTCCAGGTGGCAAAGTCTCCACCGACTCCCAGAGAGCTATGCTCGAAAGTGGTGTACGGGCGCGTTACAACTGGCTTGAATGAGGTGGCGTACTGTTGCTACAAAGGGTTTCCGACTCAAAGAGCAACATAAGGAGTACGCCGTGGAAAAGAA
>Ga0172382_10009445_pt1 | contig 13316 bp, 11 predicted proteins | sample Leawel138RmetaG_FD_122245 | JGI IMG/M metagenome (GOLD analysis project Ga0172382, IMG submission 122245) | Leachate microbial communities from a municipal landfill in Southern Ontario, Canada - Leachate well 138R metaG | ecosystem: Engineered > Solid waste > Landfill > Unclassified | place...
GCAATCAGGATCCGGGGTTTAGCAGCTGGGATTCAGTAATCAGGATTTTAGATTCAGGGTATTGACACCCCAACCGAGGCAGTCACGCTCCTTCCCGAATCCCGAATCCCGAATCCCGAATCCCGAATCCCGAATCCCGAATCCCGAATCCCGAATCCCGAATCCCGAACCCTCACCGCTTCATCGAATCAAAAAACTCGGCGTTGGTCTTGGTGTCCTTGAGCTTGTCGAGCAGGAACTCCATGGCGGCGAGTTCGTCCATGGGGTGCAGCAGCTTGCGCAGGATCCACATCTTCTGCAATTCGTCGGGCTTGGTGAGCAGTTCTTCACGGCGCGTGCCCGAGCGGTTGATGTTGATCGCCGGGTAAACGCGCTTCTCGGCGATGCGGCGGTCCATGTGGATCTCCATGTTGCCGGTACCCTTGAACTCCTCGTAGATCACGTCGTCCATGCGTGAGCCGGTCTCCACCAGTGCCGTGGCCAGGATAGTCAGCGAACCGCCTTCCTCGATGTTGCGCGCGGCGCCGAAGAAGCGCTTCGGACGCTGCAGGGCGTTGGCGTCGACACCGCCGGTCAGCACCTTGCCGGACGATGGCACCACGGTGTTGTAGGCGCGCGCCAGACGGGTGATGGAATCGAGCAGGATGACCACGTCGCGCTTGTGTTCGACCAGGCGCTTGGCCTTCTCGATGACCATCTCGGCGACCTGCACGTGGCGGCTGGCTGGCTCGTCGAAGGTCGACGACACCACTTCACCGCGCACCGAACGCACCATCTCGGTCACTTCCTCCGGGCGCTCGTCGATGAGCAGCACGATCAGGTAGCACTCGGGGTGGTTGGCAGCGATGCTCTGGGCGATGTTCTGCAGCAGCATGGTCTTGCCGGCCTTGGGCGGCGATACGATCAGACCGCGCTGGCCCTTGCCGATGGGCGAGGCGAGATCGATGACGCGCGGCGTGATGTCTTCGGTGCTGCCATTGCCGAGTTCCAGCTTGAGGCGCTGGGTTGGGTGCAGCGGGGTGAGGTTCTCGAACAGGACTTTGTTCTTGGCGTTCTCAGGTGAGTCGAAGTTGATCTCACTGACCTTGAGCAGCGCGAAGTAGCGCTCACCCTCCTTCGGGGGCCGGATCTTGCCGGAGACTGTGTCACCGGTGCGCAGGTTGAAGCGGCGGATCTGGCTGGGCGAGACGTAGATATCGTCGGGGCCGGCGAGATAGGAACTGTCCGCCGACCGCAGGAAGCCGAAACCGTCCTGCAGGATCTCCAGCACACCATCGCCGTAGATGTCTTCGCCGCCCTTGGCGTGCGATTTGAGGATGGAGAAGATCACCTCCTGCTTGCGCGAGCGGGCGGCGCCGTCGATGCCCATCTCCTGGGCGAGTTCGATGATTTCAGAGGCGGGTTTCTGCTTCAGTTGGGTGAGATTCATGAGTTGTTCGAAGATGTGTGAATGAAAAACGGGCTGTTGGGGGTCACGACACAAAGCCCGAGCGGGCTGGGAACTACGTACTGAACGGGGGGGTGCCGGTGACGGCGGAAAATCAAACTTAGGAATATTTTTCTAACCTGAATGGGGCAAGGCTAGCATGCCGGTGGGGCAGCGTCCAGCCCGGCGATGCGGGCCGGACACCACTTTTGTCAGAGATTGCTGTCGATGAAGGCGGTCAGCTGTGACTTCGACACGGCGCCCACCTTGGTCGCCTCCACCCCGCCGTTCTTGAACAGCATCAGGGTCGGGATCCCGCGGATGCCGTACTTGGGTGGGGTCTGTGGATTCTCGTCGATGTTCAGCTTGGCGATCTTGATCTTGCCGGCGTACTCGTCGGCGATCTCGTCCAGGATCGGTGCAATCATCTTGCACGGGCCGCACCACTCGGCCCAATAGTCCACCAGGACCGGTTCACTGGACTTCAGCACATCGCTCTCAAACGATGCATCGGTGACATAGACAATACGATCGCTCACAAATGAGTCTCCTGAGTAGCTGCGGTCTGCCCGGCAGGCAGCCCCTGATCATCCCAGTGTCACCGCGTCCGGTGTTTGATCCGGGCGCGCGCTGCGGCCTGCGCGACGGCCCGCTGGAGTCATCATCGCCGGGTGCGGCGGGCGGCTCACGGGGGGGCAGGGCTGGGATGATGGGTCAGAGTCGTGGGCCGGGCATCGGATGGCTGCCATTCTGAGCCCAACCCGCCGCGCAATGCAAGCCCGCCGCCGCTGCCTGCACGGTTATGCGTCGGCCGGTTTTCGGTTATGCTGCGCCGTTATGGCGCAACAACATCTAACGGAATGTCGATTCACCACCCTCGGGCTGGCCGAGTCGATACTACAAGGGCTCGCGGCAGCGGGGTTCTCTCAATGCACACCCATCCAGGCGCAGACCCTGCCGCTGGCGCTGCTGGGGCGGGATGTCGCCGGGCAGGCGCAGACCGGGACGGGCAAGACGGCCGCCTTCATGCTGGCGCTGTTCCAGAATCTCCTGACCCGGCCGGGCCCGGCGGATCGCCGTCCCAACCAGCCGCGCGCCCTGGTGCTGGCGCCGACCCGTGAGCTGGCCATCCAGATCCACGCGGACACGCAGCTCCTCGGCAAATACACGGGGTTGACGTACGCCCTGTGCTACGGCGGCACCGGCTACGATCAGCAGCGCAAGGATCTGGAGGCGGGGGTGGACATCCTGATCGGTACACCCGGGCGCATCATCGACTACTTCAAGCAGCATGTCTTCGATCTGCGCGCGGCCCAGGTGGTGGTGCTGGACGAGGCCGACCGTATGTTCGATCTCGGTTTCATCAAGGACATCCGCTTCCTGCTGCGACGCTGTCCACCACCTGAGCAGCGCCAGGGGCTGCTGTTCTCGGCGACCCTGTCGCTGCGCGTGACCGAGCTCGCCTACGAGCACATGAACAACCCGGAACTGATTCGTATCGAACCCGAACAGGTCACGGCGGAGCGGGTCCGGCAGGTGCTGTACCATACCGCCAACGAAGACAAAACACGGCTGTTGATCGGCCTGCTCAAACATATGGATCCGCGCCGCAGCATCGTCTTCGTCAACACCAAGCGTGTTGCCGACCGGGTCTGGGGCTACCTCGAGGGTAACGGCTTTGCAGCGGCGATCCTGTCCGGGGACGTCCCTCAGCACAAACGCCAGACGCTGCTCGCGCGCTTCCAGGCAGGTGACCTGCCGGTCCTGGTGGCTACCGATGTCGCGGCCCGCGGCTTGCACATCCCCGAGGTCAGCCATGTCTTCAACTACGACCTGCCGCAGGATGCCGAGGACTATGTGCACCGCATCGGGCGCACGGCACGCCTGGGGGCGGAGGGTGATGCCATCAGTTTCGCCTGTGAGACCTATGTCTACTCCCTGCCGGAGATCGAGGCCTATATCGGCCACAAGATCCCGGTAGAAACGGCGGGGGATGCGCTCCATGCCGAGTTGCAGCCGCCGGTGAAGGTCGAACGCTGGCCGCGCCGCCCCGGTAGCCCCGGAGGCCCCGGCGGTAAGAAGCGCAATGGAGGTGGCTCGGGCCGCGCGGGCGGCGGGGGGCGTGGACGCCGCCGCCAGGGCGCGGACAGCTGACCCGGGCGAGGTCCGGGTGGACATGGGTTCCGGGTACGCCCCCGCGTCAAGGGGCGGTGGATACGGATGGATACGGGGGGTTCCCAGTTCATGCAGTTGAACCAGGTGATCGACTGGCTGCAGGGGCCTCGCGCCGAACACACGGCGCGGGTGGCCGCCCTGCTGCTCGGCGTCTGGGTACTGTACCGGCTGGCGGTGGTGGTCTGGCAGGTGGTGCCGGCCCCGCCCCTGCCGGACGTGGTGCTGGAGCCGGCGGCACCCACGACGGCGGCGGCTGCGATGCGCCAGGGGGTGGACATCAGTACTGTCGTCAATTGGCACCTGTTCGGTGCACCCGGCGAGACCGGTGCACCCACGGGCCCCGTGCCCATCGACGCGCCGGAAACCCGGCTCAATCTGGTCCTGCGCGGCGTGCTATCCTCCGGCGATTCTAAGAGCGCCTACGCCATCATTGCCGAACCCAATGGAAAGGAAAACTTTTTCCGGATCGGATCGGCCCTGCCCGGTGGAGCCGAGTTGGTCGAGATCCATCCCGATCGCATCATATTGAAGCGTGCCGGGCAGCACGAGACCCTGCGTCTGCCGCGAGACGGGCTGGAGGGCGGGGCGCCGACGCGCGCCCGGTCGCCTGGGTCCGCAGCAACCGCGTCCTCCGGTCCGGCCGACACGGCCGGGGAACTGCTGGCCGACTACCGCCAGCGCATGGCCGAAAATCCGCAGTCGCTGCTGGATCTGGCCCGGCCGGTGGCGTACAACGATGCGAACGGCTTCGCGGGATTCCGGCTGTTTCCGGGCAACAATCCCGCGTTGTTCGGGCAGCTGGGCCTGCGGCCGGGCGATCTGGTCAAGGCCGTGAACGGTATCGTGTTGGACAGTGCCGTGCGCGGGGTGGAGGCGATGCAGAGCCTGGCCGAGGCCAGGCAGCTGAATCTGCGTATCGAGCGCGCCGGTCAGGAGATCGATCTGTCGGTCGATATCCCGTGAGTTGCGCCGCCGGTCGGTTGTGGAGCGAAGCCGCGACCGCCGACGCACGCATAACAACAACAGGCCCTAGAGTATGGATTCTATGAAGGCGGCAGGCATGGCGGGTGCGAAGGGCTCAGTGCGGGCGGCGCTGGTGTTGATGCTGGCGCTGGCATGGCAGACGGCCTTCTCGACCAGCGTCACCCTCAACCTCAAGGATGCCGACATCAATGCCCTGATCGGCACTGTCGCCGAGGTCACCGGAACCAACTTCATCGTCGACCCGCGCGTCAAGGGCAAGGTCACGGTGGTATCCGCCAAGCCGATGGAGTCCGACGAGATCTACCAGGTCTTTCTGTCCATTCTGAAGGTACATGGCTATGCCGCGGTCCCCAGCGGCTCCGTGGTCAAGATCGTGCCCGACGTCAACGCCAAGTCCGAGGGTGTGCCGGTCGCGACCGGTCAGACGCCGGGGCGCGGCGACGAGGTGGTCACCCGCGTCATCGCGGTCAACAACGTCTCCGCCGCCCAGCTGGTGCCCATCCTGCGCCCGCTGGTTCCCCAGCAGGGGCATATGGCCGCCTACCCGGGCACTAATCTGCTGATCATCTCCGACCATGCCGAGAACATCGAGCGCCTGGTCGAGATCGTGCGGCGCATGGATCAGCAGAGCGACAGCGAAATCGAGGTCATGCCGCTGCAGCACGCCTCGGCCGTCGAGGTGGTGCGCATCATCACCGCCCTGGACCGACCGCAGCCGGGCCAGCCGCAGGGGGCGGCCGGCGGTGGCCCGACAGTGATCGCCGACGAGCGCACCAACAGCGTGCTGATCGGCGGCGACAAATCCGACCGCCTGCGCCTGCGCATGGTCATCTCGCACCTGGACACGCCCCTCGACCGGGGCGGCAACACCCACGTCATCTATCTCAAGTACGCCAAGGCGGAGGATCTGGTACAGACCCTGACCGGCGTCAGCGCCAGCATTGCCGAGGAGAAGAAGGGTGAGCCGCCCGCAGGCCAGGGCGCCGTTACCATCCAGGCCGACGAGAACACCAACGCGCTGGTCATCAACGCGCCGCCGGATGTATTCCGTTCGCTGGCGGCCGTGGTCCGCCAACTGGACATCCGCCGCGCCCAGGTGCACGTCGAGGCGGTGATTGCCGAGATCTCCTCCGACAAGGCGGTCGAGCTCGGCATCCAGTGGCGTGCGACCACCGATCTCTCCAACAATGGCATCCTCGGCGGTACCAACTTCGGTGGCACCGGTACGTCGATCAATGCCGCGGCGACGAATCCGCTGGCCACCGGCGACGGCCTGAGTCTGGGTTATTTCGAGGGCACCTCGACCATCTTCGGTACGGAGTTCCTCAACCTGGGGGCGCTGGTGCGGGCGTTGGCCTCGGACTCTGCGAGCAATATCCTTTCCACGCCGAACCTGGTGACGCTGGACAATCAGGAAGCCGAGATCATCGTCGCCCAGAACGTGCCCTTCATCACCGGTTCCTACTCCAGTACCGGCGCCGCCGAAGGGGCGTCCAATCCGTTCCAGACCATTCAGCGCGAGGACGTCGGTCTGACACTCAAGGTCAAGCCGCAGATCAACGAGGGCGATGCCATCCAACTCGAGATCGAGCAGGAGATCTCGAGTGTCGGCAACAAGGCGGATGCCGTCGACATTGTGACCAACAAGCGTTCCATCAAGACCACGGTGCTGGTCGAGGACCGGCAGATGATCGTACTTGGTGGTCTGCTGGACGACACGCTGAGCGAGAACGTACAGAAGGTGCCGCTGCTCGGTGACCTGCCGGTGGTCGGCAATCTGTTCAAGTCACGCAAATCGACCAAGACCAAACGCAACCTGATGGTATTCCTGCAGCCGTCCATCCTGCGGGATGCGGCCTACTACACCTCGACCAGCGCGGCCAAGTACAACTACATCCGCGCCCGCCAGATGCAGCTGCGCGAGACCGGCGTCAATCTGCTGCCGAACGACGCGGCACCGGTACTGCCGGAATACCCGCGGCCGGGGGTGTCGGAAGGCCCTGAGGTCAAACCCTATCTGGATCAGGACACGCCGGCTCCGGCGTCGCCCGGGGCGTCCACCCCAACGCCATGAGTGACTCCGCGCTGAGCGCAATCCTGGAGGAGCCGGTGGCAGCCACCCCCGCCGCCCCCGGCCGGCCGAGCTTCGCCTTCGCCAAGCGCCACGGTGTGCTGGTCAGCGGGGAGCGCGACGGCAGCGTGATCGTGCGCCATCGCCCCGATGTCAGTCTGGCCGCACTCGCTGAGTTGCGGCGCTTCCTCGGCCGGTCCCTGGTCCTGGAGGTTGTCCCGGCGGAGCGTTTCAACAGCCTGTTGACCGACGCCTACGAGACCGAGACCAGCCAGACCATGCTGATGATGGAGGACCTGGGTGAGGACACCGACCTGTTCCGCATCGCCCAGCAACTCTCCGAGCCCGAAGACCTGCTGGACTCGGAAGACGATGCGCCCATCATCCGTCTGATCAACGCGCTGTTCACCGAGGCCATCAAGGAAAACGCCTCGGACATCCACATCGAGACCTTCGAGAGCCGCTTGGTGGTGCGGTTCCGCGTCGATGGCGTGCTACGCGAGGTGTTGCAGCCGCAGCGTGGGATCGCGCCCCTGATCGTGTCGCGCATCAAGGTCATGTCCAAGCTCGACATCGCCGAGAAGCGCCTGCCGCAGGACGGCCGCATTTCGCTGCGCGTCGCCGGTCGTGCAGTGGACGTACGCGTCTCGACCCTGCCCTCCGGGCACGGCGAGCGGGTGGTGCTGCGCCTGCTCGACAAGCAGGCCGGGCGCCTCGACCTGGAGCATCTGGGCATGGCGCACGAGGCGCGGCTGACCATGGATCGGCTGATCCACCGGCCGCATGGCATCATTCTGGTCACCGGTCCGACCGGCTCCGGCAAGACCACTACCCTGTACGCGGCACTGACCCGGCTCAACGATCGCAGTCGCAACATCCTCACCGTCGAGGACCCGATCGAGTACTACCTCGACGGCATCGGTCAGACCCAGGTCAACACCAAGGTCGACATGACCTTCGCACGCGGCCTGCGCGCCATCCTGCGCCAGGATCCGGACGTGGTGATGGTCGGTGAGATCCGCGACCTGGAGACCGCCGAGATCGCCGTGCAGGCGAGTCTCACCGGCCACCTGGTGCTGTCGACACTGCATACCAACAGCGCGGTCGGCGCCATGACCCGTCTGCGCGACATGGGCGTCGAGCCCTTCCTGCTGTCGTCGAGCGTGATCGGCGTGCTGGCGCAGCGCCTGGTACGGGTGTTGTGCCCGCAGTGCAAGCAGCCCTACACCGCCAGCGCCGGTGACTGTGCCATTCTGGATCTGCCAGCCGACAATCCGCCGACGCTCTACCGGGCGGTCGGCTGCGCGGCCTGCAGCAACCTCGGCTATCACGGCCGTACCGGCATCTACGAACTGATCGAGATCGACGACCCGCTGGCCAGCATGATCCACGCCGGCGCCAACGAACCGGAGATGGAGCATTACGCCCGTACCCACTCGCCCAGCATCCGTCAGGACGGCCGCCGCCGCATCCTCGAAGGTAAGACGACGCTGGAAGAGGTGTTGCGGGTGACGCGTGAGGATTAGATGCAAGAGACAAGAGACAAGATGCAAGTAAATGCGCAATACCGTGTCAAAGGCTTTACTTGTCTCTTGTCTCTTGTCTCTTGCATCTGCATGTAAATGCCTGCATTCGAATTCATCGCACTGGACAGCGCCGGTCGCCAGCACAAGGGTGTGCTGGAGGGCGACAGTCCGCGTCAGGTGCGCCAGCAGTTGCGCGAGCGGCAGTGGACGCCGCTGTCGGTGCAGGAGGTGGCGGCGCGCGAGGCCAGGGCGGCGCGCGGCTTCAGCCTGCGGCGCGGCGTGGCGGCCGGCGATCTGGCGCTGTTGACACGGCAGCTGGCGACGCTGGTCCGCTCGGGCCTGCCGCTGGAGGAGGCGGTGCGCGCAGTCTCGCAGCAGACCGAGAAGGCGCGCCTCAAGAGCATGCTGCTGGGTGTGCGCGCCCGGATCATGGAAGGCCACACGCTGGCCGCCGGTCTGGCGGAATTCCCGCACGTGTTCCCCGAGTTGTACCGTGCCACTGTCGGCGCCGGCGAGCAGTCCGGTCACCTGGATGTCGTGCTGGAGCGCCTGGCCGACTACACCGAGAGCCGCCAGCAGCTCGGCCAGAAGATCCAGCTGGCGCTGTTCTACCCCGCCATACTCACGCTACTGGCCATCTCGGTGGTGGTACTGCTGCTCACCTACGTCGTCCCGCAGGTGGTGCAGGTATTCGAGAATATCGGCCAGCAGCTGCCGTTGCTCACCCGTGGGCTGATCGCGGTCAGCGATTTCCTGCGCGCGTATGGCCTGGCCCTGCTGGTGCTGCTCGGCGTCGCCGCTGGCGTGCTGGCCTGGATGCTGCGCAAGCCCGGGCCGCGCCGGCAGTGGCACCGTCTACTGTTGCGCATGCCGCTGGTCGCACGCCTGGTCCGTGGCCTGAACACGGCACGCTTCGCGCGCACCTTCAGTATCCTGCTGGCCTCGGGCGTGCCGGTGCTGGACGCCCTGCGCATCGGTGCGGAGGTGATCGGCAATATGCCCATGCGCGAGGCCGTGGAGGACGCGGCCCGCAAAGTGCGTGAGGGCGCCAGCATTTATTCGGCCCTGGACAAGAGCCACTATTTTCCCCCACTGACCCTGCATCTGATCGCCAGCGGCGAGGCCTCCGGCAACCTCGAAGACATGCTCGAGCGCGCCGCCACCAGTCAGGAGCGGGAGATCGAGGTACTGGTCGCGACGCTGCTCGGCCTGTTCGAGCCGCTGTTGATCGTATTGATGGGTGGCCTGGTCCTCATCATCGTACTCGCCATCCTGCTGCCCATCTTCGACCTCAATCAGCTGGTCAGATAGCGTCGGACCGGCCGAGTACCGTCGTCCGGGGTACGGGAAATCCTTTTTTGCCCGTGCATTCCGCCTCTTCTATGGCTGGATTCTGCCTTGATGCCGGTGCCCCTCGAGGAGGGGGAATAAACCCTCGCGTGCCGCCGTCTTCCCGCTATGACAACGGGGAGACTGTTGCCCATGAACATCGTCTGCCGTATCTGTCGCGCATGGATCTTGCGTCAGCGGATCGAGTCCCACCGGTCGCAGCTCGAACGGGTCGCCTTCGCCTGGGGGCATGACGCCGTACTCGCCCGCCACCTCGCCGCGAGTGCCGGGCGTATGGCGGCGCACGACCTCTCCCTGTTCCGCGCCGGCAGTCGGCTGCGCGTAACGCTGTTCCGGTCCCTGCTGGACGGCTTCCGTGTCTATCAGCGCGACAACCATGAGGTCCTGAACTTCGTCCCCAGGGAAAAGATGTCGGCGGCGCGCCGGCCGCTGGTGCACCGCGTACGTCAGGCCCTGGGTCAGCTCGATGACCTGCAGCGGCTGATCGTGGTGCTGGTGGATATCGGCGCCTGCAGCTACACCGAGGCGAGCCAGGTGCTGGGTATTTCGCGTGCGGAACTGTTGGCGCAACTCTGCCACGCGCGCGTCCACCTGAAGCTGCAGCTGCTTGATGCCGGGTGTACCGGGCAGAGCGCAGTGCGCCTCCAGCCATGGTGCGCGAAATGACACCGAAAAATCATTCCTGCCGAACAGGCGGCAGGAAGACACTGCAACACAAGCAAGTCATGCAGTGGCTGTTGAGCGCCGCCCGGGCGAAGCGTATGGCCTGGCCCGTGTTTTTCCCGTGTGACCCCGTGGCAATACGGTACTTCGGATGAAACGGCCGCCTTCGTCCTACGAAATGCTGGTGTCGTTCGCCGATGGCCAACTCGACGCCAATGATCGCGAACGGGTGCTGACCTTGCTCGACATGGACGCCGAGCTGAGCCGTGAGGTATGGGAACTGCGCAAACTCAAGGACATGGTCGACCTGTCCTATCAGGACCTGCCCGAACTCCTCGCGCCCTTGCCGGGTACGTCGCCACGCCGTCGGGGACGGTTGACAGTGGTGGTCTCCATCGTCGTACTGGTGTTGCTCACCTATCTGCTGCTGCTCGCCACTGGCCTGCTGGCGCCCCCCGGCACCTGATTCACGCCCGATCCCGGATCCAGCGACCTTGTCGGTGCTGTCCGCGGCAGTCTTTATCAACCTGAACAACGTACTTCAGCCACGCAAGCACAGGGAAGACACTGCGATGAAACAGCGTCGCAAAGCTCCGACTCACCACATGGTGGGTGAGGAGTACTGTTGTGTGCAACGTATGATCGTGACCGTGTTGTTCCGTGTGCGTACGTGGCAAATGCGGTTTTTGGGATCAATATCCACCTGCAGATAGGAAATCGCCGCGCATTGCGCGAGAATGCGGGACGGATTCCACTACCCGCCCGGCATGAAATTCAAATTCCTCACCCGTTCGCTCCGGCACCGCAACTTCCGGCTGTATTTTTTTGGACAACTGCTGTCGTTGAACGGCACCTGGATGCAGAGTATCGCGCAGGCCTGGCTGGTCTACCGGTTGACCGATTCGAGTTTCATGCTGGGGCTGGTGAGCTTTCTCAATCTGGCGCCGGTGCTGGTGCTGGGGCTCGCGGCCGGGGCGCTCGCCGACCACTATTCGCGCTACCGGCTGCTCTGGATGACGCAGACGCTGGCGATGCTGCAGGCCTTCGTCCTTGGCGCGCTCACGCTGAGCGGGTATGTGCAGGTGGGGCATATCCTGGTGCTGGCAACACTGCTCGGCATCATTCATGCCTTCGAGATCCCGGCGCGACATGCGCTGGTGGCGGGGCTGGTCGACCGTGTCGACCTGCCCAATGCCATCGCGCTCAATTCCAGTCTGTTCAACCTGGCGCGCTTCGTCGGTCCGGCGCTGGCGGGTCTGCTGATCGCAGCGCTCGGCGAGGGACCGCTGTTCATCCTGAACGGGCTGTCCTTCCTGGCGGTGCTGGTGGCACTGGCGGCCATGCGGCCGCGCCCCAGGATGCATGTGCGCCCCAGCGGCGGCAGCGGCGGACCCTGGGCCGCGCTGCGCTTCGCGTGGCGCCAGCCGCCGTTACGCTATGCGCTGGCGCTGGTGGCCCTGGTGGCTTTGGTGGGGACGCCCTATCTGGTGCTCATGCCGGTGTTTGCGCGCGACGTGTTCGGCGGCGATGCCCAGCAACTCGGCCTGCTGGTCGGTGCCTCGGGCTTCGGTGCCCTGCTCGGTGCCTTGCGGCTGGCGCAGCGTAAGATGAGCACGGGTCTGGAGCGCGTGATCGCGGTCTCCGGTCTGCTCGCCGGCCTCGGCCTGCTGCTGTTTTCTCAGGCCAGCAGCTTCGCCTTCGCCCTGGCGAGCCTGCCCATCATCGGCTTCGCCCTTACCTCGCTGGTGGCGGGCACCAATACCTTTCTCCAGCTCGAAGTGGAAGACAGTCTGCGCGGCCGCTTGATGTCGCTGTTCTCGGTGGTGTTCCTGGGTTCCGCGCCGCTCGGCAACCTGCTCGCCGGCAGCGTCGCACAGCACATCGGAGTCGCCCACACCGTCGCCGCCTGCGGGGCGATCTGCCTCATCGGCGGCGCGGTGCTCGGCTATGGCCTGTGCCGCAGTGCGGCGGCGCAGCGGGACTGAGGAGATGGATGGCCACGGAACCCTTATTGGCCACGGAAACACACGGAAGTACACGGAAGGCGGGGATACGGCGGGTTTTGCATTCCGTGTACTTCCGTGTGTTTCCGTGGCCAGGTTTCGCCTTTAACGACTTTCGTGGGTTCCGTGGCTAAAGCGGGGTTTTGCGGCGGGTGACATAGACGACGCCGGTCTCGATGCGGCCGTCGGGATGCAGGTCCAGCCAGCGGTAGCCGGGGGGGCGGTCGTCGAGGGTGAACGCGTCGCAGCCGGGCTTGAATTGCGTGCAGCTGGAGGGCGAGGCGAGCAGGCGCACAGCACCGCGCAGCCGGTCGAATTCCTGATGCACGTGCCCCCAGAGGAGGCCACGTACCTGGGGGTGGCGGTCGAGTACCTCGAACAGTACCGCGGCGTTGTCGAGCATGAGCCGGTCGAGCCAGGCGCTCCCGATCGGCACTGGCTGATGATGCAGACAGATCAGCGCATGCCGGTCCGGATGCTCCCGCAATGCGGCATCCAGGCGTTCGATTTCCTGCGGCCGCAGGTGACCGTGCACGGCACCGGCTACGGCGCTGTCCAGCAGGATCAGCTGCCACTCGCCCGCCAGCAGCCGTCCACCACTCTGCACCCGCGGTCCCTTCAGCACGCAGCCGAAGACGTCGCGGGCATCATGGTTGCCCGGCAGGCAGTAGATCGGTGCCCCCAGCGGTGCGAGCATCCGGAGCAGGCGTCGGTACGCAGGCGTGCCGCCGTCGTGACTGAGATCACCGGTGGCGAGGATACCGTCGATCCGTGACTCGCGTGCGCGTATACCATCGACCACCGTCGCGAGCGTCTGCGCGGTGTTCACCCCGTGCAACATGCCCCCGGCCCGGTCAGTCAGGTGCGTATCGGTGATCTGCACGAAGCGCAGGCTGCTCATGTCACGTCAAAGCGCTGCCAGCCACGAAACCCAGCATTGGCCACGGAACCACACGGAAGTACACGGGATACGAAACCTGCCGGATCCCCGCCTTCCGTGTTTTTCCGTGTGGTTCCGTGGCCAATATGGTTTTTTCAGGGCCAATAGCCTTTCGTGGCTTGCGTAACGTGCATGGTGAAAAGAGTTTTACCCGTGCTTTCCATGTCTTTTGCGGCAC
>Ga0172382_10009455_pt1 | contig 13309 bp, 9 predicted proteins | sample Leawel138RmetaG_FD_122245 | JGI IMG/M metagenome (GOLD analysis project Ga0172382, IMG submission 122245) | Leachate microbial communities from a municipal landfill in Southern Ontario, Canada - Leachate well 138R metaG | ecosystem: Engineered > Solid waste > Landfill > Unclassified | place...
ATTTGGCAACGTGATGGGAGGAGACATCAAATACCGCGATGTTAATGATGATGGGGTAATATCCGCTTTAGACCAGGTTCCTATCGGTTACCCGACCGTGCCGGAGATCAATTATGGATTTGGCACCACGATCGGATACAAGAATTTTGATCTTTCGTTCTTCTTCCAGGGATCGGGACGCCAGTCCTTCTGGCTCAATATTGGAAATATACAGCCGTTTATTGATGGTGATTCCAATGATGGATTGGTTGGACAGAACGCAGTGTTGCAAGCCATTGCCGACAATTACTGGACCGAAAGCAACCGTAATCCGTATGCTTTCTGGCCGCGATTGTCAACCTATGGCATCACTAACAACAACCAAACCAGTACATGGTGGATGCAGGACGCCTCCTTTTTGCGACTTAAGTCGGCCGAGTTTGGCTATACATTGCCTAAGAGAATGGCACAGAGACTGTATATGACTAATTGTCGGTTTTATGTCAGTGGCACAAACTTGTTGAGCTGGAGTCGTTTTAAATTATGGGATCCCGAAATGGCCGGTAATGGATTGGGATATCCATTGCAGCGGGTCATCAACGTGGGGTTGAATCTGAATTTTTAAAAGGGAATAATATAATAAAAATTGACAATGATGAAATCAATTATAAAGAAAAGTATCTGTCTTATATTTACTATATTCACCATAATATCGTGTAATTATCTGGATGTGGTGCCGGACAATATTCCGACACTGGACGATGCCTTTGCCAACCGTTATACTGCGGAGCAGTATCTCGCAACCTGTTATTGGGGGCTTCCCAAGGCGGCGGGCTGGGATCAAAACCCGGCTTTTCTCGGATCAATGGAAATGATCATGAATCCAAATTTCCGCAGTAGCGGTGGAATGAGGCACGCATTGGGGGAAGACAATCCCACATCTCCCGTTATCAACTATTGGGGAGGGACAGGCACTGCTATTCGTTCGTTGCATGCCGGCATCCGGGAATGTAACACCTTCCTGGATAACATAGGGAGAGTACAAGATCTGAAAAGCGACGAGCGAGACCGGATGATCGCAGAGGTGAAAGTACTTAAAGCCTGGATGCATTTTTACCTGATCACCTACTATGGCCCTATCTGTCCGTTGAGGGAGAGTATGCCGGTGAATACCTCTACCACAGGCATCCGGGTCTATAGGGAAAAGATAGACGACTGTTTCGGCTATGTGCTGGAGCTGCTTGACGAGGTGATTGCATCCGACGCGCTCCCCGATCGCATCACAAACAGGACGACAGAGCTGGGACGATTCACGCAGGCTGTCCCTTATGCGTTGAAGGCGAGGGTATTGACCTATTGGGCAAGCGATCTGTTCAATGGAAATACCGATTACAATTCATTTAAAGATCATTTGGGAGAACCTTTTTTTAACCAGAAAAAGGATATGACTCGTTGGGATACAGCTGCCGAAGCCTGCAAGAAAGCTATTGACATCTGTCTGGCCAACGATATACGACTATATCAGATTGCTGACTACATGCAAACAAAACCCATGTCGGACACTACTTTGCTCATCAATACGCTCCGGAGCACGGTAAGCGACCAGCAAAATACCAACGTGGAAATAATATTCGGTAATACTTCCTACCCCTGTGGTTCCAATGTACAGCGACACTGCCTTCCCCGGTTCGAAGCCGGATCTGCTGCCAATGCCACCTCCAGGCTGGCCGTACCGCTCCACATCGTTGACCTGTTCTATTCTTCCAACGGTATACCATTGGAAGAGGACCAGAACTGGTTGGAAGGAGACAAGTACAATACTCGCTTTGAAACATTGCGTGTGGGGGACGAGGTACACCGTTTTGTCATTCAACCCGGAGAGACCACTTCACAAATCAATTTCGACCGGGAAACGCGATTCTATGCGGCGTTGGGATTTGACCGCGGCAAATGGTATGGCAATCATTACAATAATGAGCCGAACAACGACGCGGAAGCCATGTTCCCCATGGCACGTTACTCGGAATTTTCCAATCGGGTAGCCAATAACGAATACAATGCCACCGGATATTGGGCAAAGAAATTGGTCAATTTAAATACCCGGTGGCGTGATGCCAACGAGTTGACTTATTTGAATTTCCCATACCCCGACATGCGTTTCGCCGACCTGTTGTTGTTGGCTGCGGAAACTATCAATGAGGCAACGCCCGGAGGTGACGAAGTGGCAGCCAACCCGGAAGTCTATGCCTACATAGACATGGTCAGAGAACGCGCTGGTCTGGAAGGAGTTGTGGAGAGTTATCAGAAATATGCCATGGCCGACAAAAAGAATAAGCCTCAGACTAAAGGGGGGATGAGGGAAATTATTCGTCGTGAAAGAAAGGTGGAATTGGTTCTGGAGGGACAGGAATACTGGGATCTGAAACGCTGGAAAACAGCGCATTTAGAGTTAAACAGGAATGTCCAGGGGTGGAATGTCACCGCTGAAGACCCGAGCCCTAGCGTTTATTATATACCCACAACAGTCTATACCGAGAGATTTACTTTACGCGATTATTTCGCACCCATCCCGGAAAGCGACTTGATCAATAACCCGATGTTGGTGCAAAACCCCGGGTGGTAATGTGGATTTTGAGAGATTGAAAATAAATAGTTATAATCATATGAAAGAAATACATTTATTATTGACAGTGCTGGTAATGTCACTTTTCGCTTGTAGTGAGAAGCAATTAGAACCGATTAATGATTCGAAAGAGAAGCCCGGCACGGTTAGCGATATAGTGGTCATGTGGGCACCGGGTGGTGCAATTATCTCATTCAAGTTGCCGGCCGACGACAATATATTGGGCGTGAAGGCTGTGTACACGCTTACTAATGGCAAACAGCGGGAATCGGTCACCTCTTTCTACGGAGATAACCTGAAGATAGAGGGATATAACGATACCGATGAGCATGAGGCGTTACTTTATACAGTAAGCCGTTCTCAGCAACTTTCTGACCCGGTGCCGGTGAAGTTTACCCCGCTGGAGTCGCCACTTAGCAAGGCTGCCAGGACAATGGAGATTGCCAGCGATTTCGGTGGCGCTTATTACACCTGGAAGAATCTGGACAAAGTGATGCTGACCGCTGAAATGCTGGTGGAAGCGGATGATGGTAAAATACAAACCGCCAGAATCGCCACCTCAAATCTCGAAACACCCTTTTTCAGCATTCGCGGCTACGACCCTGTACCCCGGAAGTTCGGCATTGTGCTGAAGGACAACTGGGACAATGCCTCTGATACTATTTATCCGGAAGGTGGCACCGTGACTCCCTGGTTGGAAATGACGTTAGACAAAAATCTCTGGTCGATTTATAAAATTAACGGCGCTTATCTACCGGGCGATGTGACTTTTACAAATTTTGAGGGACGCGATGAGTATATGTTTGATGACGATGTGAATACTTTTGGACATAGCTATGCCGGTTCACTTCCGTCGAGTATCACGATCGATTTGGGTAAACCGGCCATGTTAAGCCGGGTGACATTTTTCCAACGATTTAATGCCAACAATAACGGTGGTTACTACAATTGGGGAAATCCCCGTCGGATTATCGTGTTTGGACGGAAGGATGCTCCCATTACAGGCAACTGGGACGAGTGGATGGAATTGATCGACTATACCATGACCAAGCCGTCAGGAACCAACGACCAATATACGGTCAATACCGACGAAGACCGTCAGGCGGCTATCAACGGGCATGAAGCTTCTTTTCCGGTTTCATCAGAGTCCTACCGCTATCTACGGTTCAGGTTCATGACCTCCTGGGAAAATCGGCCTTATGCCCATCCGGCTGAAATAACCGTACAAGGAGTATATGAAGAATAGCGCGTGATAGATGATGAAATATAAAAAATAATTTTAGTTGTATGAAACGAGCATCTAAATCATTACAGCCAAGAAGATGATTAAAGCGAGTTCCATATGATACATTTGAAAATAAATAGTTTTAATCATATGAAAAAATATATTATAAGTTTGATTGCCGTGTGCGCTTTGCTCTTGTCATGTGAGAATATGATGGATGTGCATAAGCCGTTTATTGAAGGAGGGGAGAAAGTTTACACGCAGAAATTAGACGAATTCAATTTTTATGCAGGACACAATCGGCTCTATTTCAAGTTTTATATGGCCAACACAACGAATGTGAAAACTGTCGACTTACACTGGGACGAAGATTCGCTGATTATCCCCATGCCCGCGCATGGATGGAATATGGTAACGGTACCTGCCACGGAAGAAAAATCTTATACGTTCCAGATACGTACTACTGACATCTTTGGACATCATTCGCTATGGAGTACCGGTTTTGCCAGCTCTTATGGCGATTACTTCCAACAATCGCTGTTAAACCGGTCCGTGAAAAGCTTTATATTGACCGATAACAATAGCAATGGAGAGATTACCTGGTTTCCTCCGGCATCGAATCTTGTCCGTAGTGAAGTACGCTACACGGATAAAGAGGGACAGAAGCAAGTTATAAACGTGCCTTTCGACCAAAATGTAACCCAGTGTCCTGGTTTGAGCATCAATCAGTTTGAAGTGCGTTCGTTCTTTTTGCCGGAAGCCACTGCGATAGATACTTTCAATATTGCATGGCAGGAGGTGACTCCTGTGTATAAACTCCCGACTACAGGGTGGACGATTGAATATTGTAATTCTTGGCATGGACAACCTTCACTGACAGGTACACAAAATATGCCTCATCTCATTTTTGATGGCGATTATACCACTTTCTGGCATACAAGCTATGGCAATTATGTTGAAGGTACACACCCTTTAGATCCGACTATCACCAGGGATCCTGCTCCCTTCACAATTGTGGTTGATATGGGGGAACCTGTAGAGATCGCGCAAGTTGATGTTTACCGCAGACTGAGTAACAACAACACGCAAACCGTTGTAGTATATGCACCTGCTGTGGAAGACGATCTTCTTACGGAAGACGATATTAAATGGTTAGGAAATATACCAGTGACCTATACAAATCATTCATTCTTTAAGAACTACAGCTATGCCGGAGTAGAAAATCCCAATTGGATAGAGCTGGGTAGAATTGAATATCCCAACGATGCCACTTTAGACACTCCCGAAAAAAACCTGAGAATAGTGGATGCCACCTCACAGAATATCAAAAGCCGGTATCTGAAACTGATCCTGCCTAATTCGCGCAGTAACGGTAATGTTTCAATAGCCGAAATAGCCGTGCATGGACGATGAATTTATTATTGATGTAAAGTTTTAAAACAATGAAAATAAAAAAAATAATTTTGTTATCCGTTATTACCCTGCTGGTTTCATGCGGAAAAGAATCAAACGACGATACGTCACCGATAGTGCCACCTCCGACAAAAGAGACGGTGAGCCTGAAAGTGATGACCTATAATATTGCTGGAGCTGCAGCAAGTACAGGCGTGAGAAGTTTGCCCGATCTGGCCGAAGTAATAAAAAAAGCAGATCCCGATTTGGTGGCCATTCAGGAAGTGGATGTGTTTACTACCCGGAATGGCAAAGATGTGCATCTGGCTCGTGATCTTGCTGCCCTGTGTGGAATGGAGTACTGGTTTTTTGCCAAGGCGATGGACTTTTATGGCGGAGAATATGGTGATGCGATCTTGTCTAAATTTCCCATCAAGGAGTCAGAAGCTTATACATTGAGCGGAGATTGGGAAGGACAACGCATTGAGAACCGGTCGCTTGCCCGTATTACCATAGAGGTGGCAGGCAGGGATATTTGTTTTATCAGTACTCATTTCGACCATACCTCTAATAAGTGGCGGGCACTTCAAGCAAATGAAACGGTGGAAATTATAAAAAAAATGAATATGCCGGTCATTTTAGGTGGCGACCTGAACTGCACGCCGATGAGCGAACCAATGCAAGTGTTGTATCAAGAGTTGGAATCACCTTGTAAAACCAATAGTTGCTTAGGCACATTCGTGGGAAGCAATAGTGCTATCGATCATATAATGTACAGAAGTGATAATCTCTTAACTCTTTCTGAATATGGTGTTTATTTTTGGGCAGACAAAGAATCCGATCATTACCCTGTTGGAGCAACATTTGAAGTAGAGAAAGCGGCTCAATAATAAAAATAAAAGTTTAAATCATATGAAACGAGCATGATAACTGTTCTCACCCAAGTTCATGATTAAATGCGAGTTCCATACGATACATTTGAAAATAAATAGTTTTAATCATATGAAACGAGCATGAAAATGATTTCACCCAAGTTCATGATTAAATGCGAGTTCCATACGATACATTTGAAAGTCAATAATTTTAATCGTATGAAATATTTGATACACTTAGTATGTACAATCTTATTTGCGGTTGCCTCCATGGGGGCAACTGCTCAAATTAAAATACTTTACGGACCATACCTGCAAAATGTAAAGAGTGATGAGGCAACTATTGTTTGGGTAGCCGACAAGCCGTCTATCGGTTGGGTGGAATTGGCGCCAAATGACCAGACCAATTTTTACGGAGAAGAGAGGCCAAAATATTTTAATACCACCAACGGTGTTAAGAATACATCCACGCTTCATACTGTAAAGATAAAAGGGTTGACGAAAGGTACAACTTACCGGTATCGTATCTATTCGCAGGAGGTTTTGGCACATGAAGGTATCTCTGTGCTATATGGCCGCGTGGCCGCAACGAATGTATATTCTAAAAAACCATTGACCTTTACAACTTGTGATCCGGATAAAGGAGAGACCTCTTTTGCAATGATCAATGACATTCATGGACGCGAAAATATTATAACGAAACTATTAACTGTTGCTAATTATCAGGATAAGGACTTGATTATTTTTAATGGGGATATGGTTTCTGAATTTAAAGATGAGAGTACAATTTTCAAAGGATTTATGAACGAAAGTATTGATTTATTCGCAGCCGAACAACCAGTCTATTATGCGCGTGGAAATCATGAAACGCGTGGTGAATTTGCCACTTCGTTCCAAAAGTATTTTTCGCCCAGAGAGCCATTTCTCTATTTCACTGTTCGACAGGGCCCTATCTGTTTTATTATCTTGGACACCGGAGAAGATAAACCCGACTCAGACATTGAATATAGCGGAATTACCGACTATGATGGCTATCGGACGGATCAAGTTGAATGGATGAAGGAATTGAGTGGTAACAAAGATTTCGAAGATGCAAAGTTCAAAATAGTAATTGCACATATGCCTCCATCCGTTGATCCCGGCATCTGGCATGGACAGAAAGAAGTGCTGGATAAATTTGTTCCAATCTTGAATGAGATTGGGGTTGACTTAATGTTATGCGGACATCTCCATAGAAATAAATATGAAGAACCGAGTACCCAAATTCATTTTCCCGTATTGGTTAATTCCAACAACAGTGTTGTTTCTTTAAAAGCAAATCAAAATCAAATGAGTTTGCAGGTACTTGATCTGGATGGTAAAGTGGTTACCGAAAAATCATATCTGGCAAAATAGAAGGTGTAGCAGTTTTTCTATTATAGAAAGGTAAATAGTCCCAAAAGATATGGATTGGATAATAATAGACATTATATTGATTAAGGAATAAGATAATTGGTAATCAGATATCTAAAATCTTATTCGATATAAACTCTAATCTTTCAACAATTATTCTTGAGTAAAATATGGTAAAAATCAACTCGATAGTTTTTTGTGTTTTTCTTCTGTTGATCTTTCTGGAGAATATAAATGCCAATAATGCTTCAGATGATGTGAGTAGGCTGGTCAACATGCAAACCCGGGATCTGTCGATGATCATGACGGTGGGAAAGGATAGCACTCTCTATTTCCATCATTTTGGCAGGAAAATAGGGGATGCTACACCATACCTCGAAAAGGTCTCCTACAGGAGAGTGGACTATGGTACCGATCCGCATGCCTATCTTGCCGCAGGAGGGTCCAACTACCGCGAGCCGGCGTTGCGTGTTACCCATTCTGATGGCGACCTGAATACCGAGCTGGCTTATATGGGCCATCGACAGGAGGTGCTCGTCGGCGGAAATGTGGTGCGGACGATTATCACCATGCAGGACAGGAAACAGCCACTGATGGTGGAGCTGGTGGTGACGGCCTACCGGGAAGAGAATGTCTTCACACAGAAGGTAAATATAACAAACCTGCAAAAGGATGATATCATTCTGCATAACTTCTACTCTTCCTACCTCCCGGTACGGGCCAAGAAATACTATCTTAACTCCTTCCATGGAGCCTGGGCGCAGGAGATGTTCATGGAAGAGTCGCTGTTGAACCACGGTATAAAGTCGATAGAGAACAAGATGGGGGTACGTACGACACATACGGAAAATCCTTCGTTTGTGTTGTCACTCGATATGCCGCTGGATGAAAATGCGGGAGATGCTATCGGTGGAGCGCTTGTGTGGTCGGGCAACTACAAGCTGAATTTTCAGGTGGACGAGTTTGATATACTCAATATTACTGCCGGCATCAACCCTTATGCCTCAGAATACAGGCTGGCGCCCGATGAGATCTTTCATACCCCTGAGATGGTCTATACCTACAGTACCACCGGTGCCGGTGGTGTCAGCCGCAACCTGCATGACTGGGCCCGCCGTTACCAGGTGTATGATGCGGGTACAGTCCGTCCCACGCTACTGAACAGCTGGGAAGGCGCCTACTTTACTTTCGACGAGAAGACCATTACCGACATGATGAACGACGCGGCTGATATGGGTCTTGAGATGTTCGTGCTTGATGACGGGTGGTTTGGTAACAAGTACCCGCGCAACGGTAGCGGACAAGGGCTTGGCGACTGGCAGGTGACGGAGGATAAATTGCCGCATGGCATAGGGTATTTGGCTGATTACGCAGTAAGCAAGGGGCTTCAATTTGGTATCTGGATAGAACCGGAGATGGTGAATCCCAGAAGCGTATTGGCCGAAAACCATCCCGACTGGATTGTCAAGGCTGAAGGGAGAGCTGTTCCCACCACGCGTAACCAGTGGCTGCTGGATATGACCAATCCGGAGGTGCAAGATTTCGTATTCGGGGTGTTTGACAATGTAATGAAGCAATCGGAGAATATCTCCTATGTGAAGTGGGACGCCAATCGCCATGTGGAGTCGGTCGGTTCCTCCTTCCTTCCGGCGGACCGACAATCCCATTTTTGGATCAAATACATACAGGGCCTTTACAGTGTATATGAGAGGATCAGGGATAAATATCCGGATGTGTTGATACAAGCCTGTTCGTCGGGTGGTGGCCGTGTGGATTATGGAGCAATGAAATACAACCAGGAGATATGGACGAGTGACAATACCGATGCCCGTAGCCGTATCTTTATCCAGTATGGGACCAATATGATCTATCCGGCTCTTGTTACCGGCTCCCATGTGTCAGCGGTCCCGAACCACCAGAGCGGTAATGTTACCCCTCTGAAATTCCGCTTCGATATGGCGATGAGTGGTCGGTTCGGGATGGAGCTTCAACCCAAAGATCTATCGGAGGAGGAGAAGGAGTTTGCAAGGGTAGCCATAGAGAATTACAAGGGTATCAGGGATCTCATCATGGAAGGAGATCTGTATCGTATCATCTCACCGTATGAAGGTAAGGGATTGTATGCCCTTATGTATGTCAGTAAAGACAAGGAGCGGGCGGTAGTGTTTGATTACTGTTTCGAATATCAGGGTCGCACAGGCAACTCCCAGCTTATCAAACTGCGTGGACTGGATCCGTCAAAACGTTATAGGCTTTCCGAACTGAATGTGAAGAAATCTGTTTTTTGGGGAGACAACAAGATATTCAGTGGTGAATACTTGATAAATGAAGGTATCAATCCCAAGTTGGAAAAAATGTATCAGAGCGCCATCTTTATTTTGGAGGAGATTAATCGGGAGTGAGAAGTAAAACTTGTTAGCAGTTAATCTACATGGGCGGCTATTCGGAACGAATAGCCGCCCATGCGGTAATTATTGAATGAAAGGAAATCCTGTTCACTTCCGGGATCATTATATCCCGAAGATCATTGTGCCTGTAGCATCTCCTTTACCAGCAATGGCTCGTCGGTAGTAATATAATCCACCTTCAGATCGATTATTTTTTGGATGTCTTCAGGTTTGTTTACTGTCCACACATTCACTTTTTGTCCTAACGCGTGTGCTTCCTTCACCCAATCCGGGTTTTTGTAGACTACATTATAGTGATAATCGAAGCCGCTGAGTTTCATTGCTGCAAGATCCTGGGGTGCAAGATCTCCATTCAAGTAATAGACTGGTGCATTTGGTTCGAGTTTTCTTGCCTGTTGTACAAAGTTAATTCCAAAGGCGATATATTCCACTCTCTCCTGTAGGTTGCGTTCACGCACCATATCGATCACTTTTTTTGCCAGCTCATCCTCTCTCTCTTTCGATCTGTGTGATTTAAATTCAATGATCAGTTTGGTATGCTTGCATTGGGCGAATGTATCCAGATATTCTTCGACTGTTGGCAGGGGTTCTCCATTGGCAAGTCTCACTTTCCGGAGTGTGGCAAAAGGAGTATCCTGTACGATTAATTTTTCTCCATCCAGTGTCACATCAGCATCATGATTTACCACCGGAATACCATCGGATGAGAGCCATAAGTCAACTTCGGAGCCATATACCCGGATAGAATCGGCTTTCTTCAAAGATGCAATGGAATTTTGTGCTGAACCATCGGTTTTCCAGTAACCACGATGTGCGATAATCTGTTGAGCGTTGACGGTAATAGTACCGAACATAAAGAGTGCCAATACAAGCAAAAAGGAATTGGTTTTCATTTTCTATCTTATTATATTTATAAATAATTTCTAAAAGTACAACAATTGATTGAAATAAGAAAGAAATATACAGATTAAAGCTCTCTTGTTGCTTATGTTTGAGAAATTGTGCTTCAATGATACCGGCCTATATAAATGTAAGGATACTGATTCAGCAGCAAATAATACTATTTTTCCTCTTCCGAATGAATTTTTTCAATAATGATTGGGTAAAATCGTTAGTAGAGATTATCTTTGGGGAAAATTTAAGAGAAAATCGTATAAAGCACTCATGAGATGCAAGAAGTGATTTTAATATACCAATGAAATTGAATTGGTATAATAATTCAATTAACAAATTGGCACATTCATTTAGTCTTGATTCTTGGCTCTTGGGTCTAATTTTAAATTATATGAGAACACTACAGGTACCAAAGCAAAATGTTTCACAACTTGAGACTGTATTCGATAAGATAAAAATGCTTCATGAAGCAGGAATGGAAGCCCCCATCGACCAGGTGAACTGGAAAGATGATTTTCCTAAGAGCTTACCCGTAACAGTGCGGGTGGCACATGATGGAGAAATCCTCTACCTTTACTATATGGTCGTCGGGGAAGCTATCCGCGCTGTAAATACCGAAGATTTCGGGTCGGTATGGGAGGATAGTTGTGTGGAATTCTTCATGCAACGCGAAGGAGAAAGTATATATCGCAATTTCGAATGCAATATATTGGGAGTACTACTTTCCCGCAAGAACATAGCAAAAGGAAAGGGGGATAGCCAAACAGATGAGATGCCTTCTATTTACAGGTATGCTACTGTTTGTCATAGATATGAGGGGGATCGGCAAGTGAGCGATTGGAGTATCTATTTGGAGATCCCTAAAAGTGCCATGGGATTTGGCGTCCAGGAATCCCTTTCCGGACAAAAGATAAGAGCAAATTTTTATAAATGTGGTGATGAAACACCTGAACCACACTTCTTAAGTTGGAATCCCATCGATCTGCCCGAGCCGAATTTCCATGTTCCCCAATTCTTTGGAGAGCTGAATTTTGAACAATAGAAAAGGGGACATGGCAGGGTTAATAGACCAGCGGAGAGAAGAGCAGGTGAAGTGCATAAAACGACTAATATAACTTGGACTATAATGGACGAAAAGAACAAACTAAAACAAATCGTTTCTCAATTTATCGGGGAGAATGCCAATGTGGAGATAAAACCACTTGGAAAAGGACATATCAACGATTCTTATAAAGTGGTGTCGGGTGATAAAGAGTATGTGTTGCAACGGATCAATCACTACATATTTAAGAATGTCCACGAATTGCAAAATAATATCCATAGGGTGACGGAACATATCCGTAAAAAATTGGAAGCACAAGGAGTTTCCGACGTGGATCGTCGTGTGCTTACCCTGATCCCCACCGTAGATGGTACACTCTACTATCAGGACAGTGCTGGTGATTACTGGCGGATAATGGATTTTATCAAAGAGAGTAAAAGTTATGATGAGATCAATCCCGAATTGGCTTACCGTGCAGGGATGGCTTTTGGTGATTTCCAGAAAATGCTGGCAGATCTTCCTGGAGAACCTTTGTTCGAAACTATCCCGAATTTTCATAATATGGAATCTCGATTAGTGACATTCCGTGAGGCGGTGAAGGCAAACAAAGCTGGACGACTGGATAAGGTAGCCGGATTGGTGAAAGAAATTGAAGAGCGTGCTGAAGAGATGTGTGAGGCGGAGAAATTATACCGTGAAGGTAAGCTGCCCAAGCGTATCAACCATTGTGATACTAAAGTAAATAATATCTTATTTGATAATAACGATCAGGTACTTTGTGTGGTGGATCTCGATACCGTAATGCCGGGTTACGTGCTTTCCGACTTTGGTGATTTTATCCGTACAGGAGCCAATACCGGTGCGGAAGATGATAAGGAGCTGGATAATGTTTCTGTTGATCTCGATATTTTTGAGGCATACACAAAAGGTTATCTGAGAAATGCAGCATCTTTCCTCACCGATGTGGAGATAGAAAACCTTGCCTTCGGAGCAAAACTGTTGACCTATATGCAAACAGTACGCTTCTTTACCGATTATATCGACGGAGATACCTACTATAAGATTGCCTATCCTGAGCATAATCTGGTAAGGACCGAAGCACAGTTCAAACTGTTGCGAGATCTCGAAGAAAACTTTGAGAAGATGCAACAGATTGTAAGAAAAAATTACTATCTTTGCACCGCTTTATTTTGAGGAAAAAACGTGGCAAAATTTAGTTTGTACAATATTTCTCTTAAAAATCTTTCCGAGGGAGTACATACCTTTGAGTATGAATTGGATAGAAAATTCTTTGACGCCATTGATGGCGACGAAGTGAGGAAAGGGAATGTGAAGGTGATGCTCAAAGTGCGTAAGACATCATCTACCTTTGAATTTAACTTCGATCTCAAAGGAGTAATTCAGGTACCCTGTACTCGGTGTCTGGATGATATGAATTTAGAGGTGTGCACACAGAGCCGCTTGATCGTGAAGTTCGGTAAG
>Ga0172382_10009456_pt1 | contig 13309 bp, 14 predicted proteins | sample Leawel138RmetaG_FD_122245 | JGI IMG/M metagenome (GOLD analysis project Ga0172382, IMG submission 122245) | Leachate microbial communities from a municipal landfill in Southern Ontario, Canada - Leachate well 138R metaG | ecosystem: Engineered > Solid waste > Landfill > Unclassified | place...
ATGCGTGATTATTTACAAGGAAAAGCTCCACTTAAACCATATTTAGAAGGTTTAAAACGCCAAGAAGAAATTTATCCAGAAAATTATGTAAAAATGCATAATCTTGAAAATCATGATTTTGAAAGAATCGCCAAAGAAGTTAACAATGACATCGATAAGATCTATAACTGGACTGCATTTTTGTTTATGCAAAAAGGTGCAACAATGCTTTATATGGGTCAAGAGTTCGCGAGTGATTTAAGACCGAGTTTATTCGATAAAGAATTGTATCCAAAACATGAAGATTTAAGTGACTTTATCAGTAACTTAGCTAAACTAAAAAAACGAAAAGTTTTTGCCTATGGAAAGTATACAGTGAATATTCCTGAGATAGATGGAGTTGCTTACCAGGTATTTGAAAGCGATACTGAAGTTTACCAAGGTATCTTTAACTTAGGTCAAGTAAATGGTAGTTTAAAAGTAGATTTACCCGATGGTAAATACCGAAACTATTTAACCAAAAAGTATGTTAAAGTAATTGATGGTGAAGTTAAATTAATTACAGATCCGATAATCTTAAAAATAAAAAAATAGTCGATTAAAAGCAGAGACAGATTTGTTTCTGCTTTTTAACAAAGGAATAGGTAAAATTATGAAACAGACTGTAAATATAATTGGAGCTGGTTTAGCTGGAAGTGAAGCAGCTTATCAATTGGCTAAAAGAGGTATAAAAGTTAATCTGTACGAAAGTAAAAGAATTAAGAGAAATGATGCACAAAATTCTTCTTTTTTAGCAGAGTTAGTATGTTCTAATTCTTTAAGATCTAATGACTTAAAGAATGCTGTTGGTTTAATGAAAGAAGAACTTAGAGTCTTAGACTCATTATTAATTAAAATGGCAGATAAGTATCAGGTTCCAGCTGGTGGAGCTTTAGCAGTAGACAGAGAGAAATTCTCTGAAGCTATTACTCAAGAACTTATGAAAAATCCCTTAATCAATATTATTGATGAAGAAGTAACAGAAATCTTAAGTGGTCCGACAATTATTGCTAGTGGACCCTTAACGAGCGAAGTTTTAAGTTTGAAAATCAAAGATTTCTTGGGTTCAGAGTTCTTATATTTTTATGATGCCATAGCACCAATTATTGACGCTGATTCAATCGATATGAGCAAAGCATATTTTAAAAGTAGATATGATAAAGGTAGTGCTGATTACATTAATTGCCCAATGACTGAAACAGAGTATGCGAATTGGTATAATGAGGTAATAAACGCTAAAACGGCTAAAATTAAAGACTTTGAGTTAAAAGTGTTTGAAGGTTGCATGCCTTTTGAAGAGATGGCTAAAAGAGGTTATCAGACACTTCTTTATGGACCAATGAAACCTGTAGGGCTTGCCTTAGATAGAGATAATAGACCTTTTGCAGTGGTGCAATTAAGACAGGATAACTTAAGAAAAACAATGTACAATATTGTGGGTTTTCAAACCCATCTTACCTTCTCAGAACAAAAGCGAATTATCAGAATGATTCCTGGGTTAGAAAACGCTGAAATCATTCGTTATGGAATTATGCATAGGAATACTTTTATTAACGCACCGAGTGCAATCAACGCAAGTTATCAAAGTAAAAAAAGACCAGATCTTTTCTTTGCTGGGCAAATCAGTGGAGTAGAAGGCTATGTAGAATCGATTGCTTCTGGACTTGTTGCTGGATTAAATATGTTTCGGTTGTTGAATGATTTGCCATTGCTTGAATTTCCAATTGAAACCGCAATAGGAGCACAAGCGCATTATATAGCAAATGCCTTAGTTTCAGAGTTTCAGCCAATGAATGTTAATTTTGGTATATTTCCAGAGTTAAAAGAAAAACATAAGAAAAACCAAAGAAAAGAGCTCTATGTTAAAAGAGCTCTAGAAAAGATAAATGAATTTATAGATAAAGTTTAAAGGGAGATGGTTGTCTCCCTTATATTTTTTGTCATCAATTTAAAATTATTTCTTAGCGAATTGGATTACGCTGTGAAGTACGCTGGTGATAGCACCAAGAATCGCAAAGATAATACCAAGAATAGCACCAATTCCTAAATCAGCAGATTCGTAATTAAATACAGTTCCAAAAACCTCTCCAGTAGCTGTTGTGTTTTTGGGGAGAACAGAAATAAAGATTATTGATAAAACGAAAACAAAAGCTAAAATGGTTCCTAAAATAGTTTTAACCAAATTAGGTTCTTGATTTTTCATTCCATAAATAGCAACACCAATAGCTATTATTGCTGGTAAGAAAAACCCTAAAAAGTTAAGGAAACTAAAGTTTACCGTAGCTAAAGAAAAACCACCGATAGCAGCTGCGCTACCACCAAAGATTGCTTTCATACCGCTCATTATTGAATTTCCATCGATTGTTAGTGCAGTAAAAAATCCAGAAAAAAGCAATAGCAAACCTAAAACCAATGATACTAAAGGTAGTATCTTTTGAATATTTTTCATCATAATAGATTCCCCCTATATATAATTATAATCAAATAGCAGATAAATTCAAAATGTTCTAGTCTAATTTAATTAAATATTTAGATATTATTCTTATATAGAGAGATTTTTGTTATAATAAGAAATGGAAGATTTATGAGGCAGATAATGACTAATCAAGAAATTTTAGATTTTTATCAAGACTATTTAGTAAATGAAAAACAGTATTCAACCAATACTGTTGTTTCATATTTGAATGATATTAATTCTTTAATTGCATTTTTAAATAACGAAGATTTGGGGGAACTAAATTTTGTTACAAATAGGGTAGCTAAATTCTATATTACTCATCTATATGATAAATATGATCCTAAATCAATTAGAAGAAAGATTAGTTCGGTTAAAAGTTTATATCAAATATTGTTGGAAGAAAAAATGGTGAGAGATAATCCGTTTAAAAGTATAGTTTTACCTAAGGTTGATAAACATTTACCTAGATTCATCTATGAAGATGAAATGGTTGATTTTTTAAATAATATTGATGATAAAACACCACTTGATAAAAGAAACCGAACGATATTCGAACTTTTATATGGTTGTGGTTTAAGAGTTTCAGAATTGACAAACTTAAAACTCAATGATGTGGATTATGTCAAACAGGAAATAAAAGTTTTCGGTAAAGGTTCTGTTGAAAGAATCGTTCCTGTTCATCCTTTTGCGATTGAAACTTTAAAAGAGTATTTGCTGGAAGCAAGACCTTTAATAAAGATCAAAAGCGAAAAAGAGAATAATTACATTTTTATTAACCATCATGGTAATCCTTTATCCGCAAGAGGAGTTAGGGATATTTTATCTAGAGTGATAAAAAAACAGAGTTCAACCTTAAATATTTCTCCACATGCATTCCGGCATTCTTTTGCGACACACCTTTTAAATAATGGCGTTGATATTAGAATAGTCCAAGAACTACTAGGGCATGTTAGCTTATCAACTACACAAATCTATACGAAAACCTCAAAAGAAAAACTTCAAGAAGAATATAACTCAGCTCACCCCAGAGCGAAGAAGGAGTAGGATTACTCGCTTTAAATATTCTTTTATTTGATAGTTTGAGAAAATAGTTCTAAAATATACCTTTTAATGCATACGAAAAAATAAAATTGAGAAATACTCTTTATTACTATATCTTTTAACCATGTTATAATATATCTTGAATTAATGGGATGCTTTTGTGGTGATACTAAACTAATTTACACTATTAAAATAATTCTATTTAATTACAAAACAAAAAGTAATCATCAAAGAAAATGCGTATGATAGAGAGATATTTGCGTTGTAACATTGAATTTATAGTTGCTATTTGGTATATTTTTAATTAAATGTTAATAACTTCAGGAAGATCGTGGTCATCAAACCCAATGTTAATAACTTCAGGAAGGTCATGGTCATCAAACCCAATGTTGATAACTTCAGGAAGGTCATGGTCATCAAACCCAATGTTAATAACTTCAGGAAGGTCATGGTCATCAAACCCAATGTTAATAACTTCAGGAAGGTCATGGTCATCAAACCCAATGTTGATAACTTCAGGAAGGTCATGGTCGTCAAATCCAAGAACGATGATTTCTTTGATATCATCAATAATATTCTTTTGATTATCTAAGTTAGTTTTTCCAAGAGTGATGCTCGCTACACAAATTGCTAATAAAATTAAAAATTTCTTCATTTTTCTTTCCCCCAATATATAAATATATTTCGATATATTTATATATTACCAGTGTTTAGATAACTTTTCTACGGCGTATATGTCATAGTTTTTAATAGGAGGTAAACAAGTGGATACTGTCAAATTACTTAATTACATGGAAAATCTTCGCTACGACAGGAAGATGACACAAGAAGTTTATCTTGAAGATGTCATCTCGCAAAGGCAGTATTATCGCTACCGTAGTGGTGAATCAGAGGTTCCTTTTGAAGTAATTATAAAATTCGCAAACAAACTCCAAATCCCCCTATTGAAACTAATTTCTAATTATCAAAGCAGTTCGGAAAAGGAAAAAAAGTTAGTTCGAGATTTTTTAAATTTAGTCATAAATCAAAAATTTGAAGAAGCTAAGCCTTACCGAAAGAAAATGAAAAATTTACTTTTACTTGATGAAGAAACACTAATTTTCTACTATTTAGGTATTCTGTTATTTGATTATTGTACCAAGAGAATATCTAACATCGAAATGATCACTCAGTTAAAGAAAAATATTAACTTTGATAGCATTATGAAAAAAGAGATTCTTCATGATAGTGAGATTTATATTCTCGGTGTTATCATGGAATACAGCGAAAATGATCGATTAATCATATACAAAAAAATTGATAATTTATGGAAGAGTAATAAACTGCTTTTAGGAAATAACGACTCATTATATTCACAAGTTTTCTTTTGGATTATAAAAAACCTAGGTCGTTTAAAACGTTATCCTGAATTAATAAAAATGGCTGAAAATGCAATCGAATATGCTAAAAACAAACGATCTTATTATTCACTTGAATACTTCCATTACTATAAAGCTTTAGCTCATCTTGAGTTAAAAGAAAAAAACGAGTTTGAAGATGAACTCTTTAAGACTGGACTAGTATTACTTTACATGGATAAGTATAAACGTGACCACTTTTTTGAAATGATTTTAAAGGATACTGATGTTCAGTGTAAAGAATTTATAATTGATAGACTTAAGAAGGAATTGTAAAAAATTCCTTTTTTTTCGCTAAAAATTAGTCTTTTTCAGCAAAAGTATGACATATACGCCGTTGTTTTCCCACAGAGTTTAAACGATAATTATAGTGAAGAAATAGAATGGGAGACCAGGGTGATCTGATATGATAATCAAAAATGTATTTACATTTAGTGGAATGACATCAGATTTTTGTTTGCAAAAAAATGATATCTTATTACCTCAAAATGCAGATTTTTGGAAAGATAGTTTTGACAAGTTCATTAACTTTAAGTACGAAGCACCATCTAATGAAAGACTTAAAATAATCAATCTTCTATCTAAAGAAGGAGCGAAGATTTTTAAAGATGCATCAGATTTAGATAGCGATATCGATTTTAGTGAGTTTTACTTTTTTGATAAATCTTTAATTGACCACTCAAAAAGAGTTGGTAATGTTTGTGTGAAACTTGGTAGAGAGTTGGGATTAGATCATAAAAGTTTAGTAGAACTTAAAATTGCTGGTATATTTCATGATATCGGTAAATTATTTATCTCAAATGAAATTCTTGATAAACCAGGCAAGTTAAGCAAAGAACAATTAGAAATTGTAAAAACTCATACAATAATGGGTTATGAAGTCTTAGATAGTATTGATAATTATGAAAATGTAGCTTCGTATGTTCGTTCACATCATGAAAGAATTGATGGTAGTGGATATCCAGATCAAAAGAAAAGTGATGAAATACCTTTAGAATCGAGAATTATTTCGGTTGTTGATGCGTATGAAGCAATGACAGAATTAAGACCTTACCGTGTTCCTTTTACAAAGAAACAAGCGATTAAGGAATTAAAAAGATGTTCTGGAACTCAGTTTGATAAAAAAGTTGTAAAAGTATTTATTAAGAAAATCCTAAAAAAGAATAATTACTGACGATGAAAAAAACCCTTGAGAAAATTCAAGGGTTTTGTTGATATATAGATATACTATTCTTTGTGTTATGTACTAAATTTCTTCATGTTTTACATTTGTTAGTTATTTTATGATAAAATCTTCTTGAAATCTTGATTAGTTATTTGATAAAAAACTTATAAAAAATAAGTTTAAACAAATAACTTATGAAAGATTTTATAAAATTGTAATTTATTTAGATTAGGAGATTTTTTATGAAAATTAAAATAATAACTGTAGGCAAAGTAAAAGAGAAGTATTTAGTAGATGGAATAAAAGAATATAGTAAAAGAATTAGTAGATACTCAAAACTAGAGTTAGTTGAAGTAAGTGATGAAAAAGCTCCGGAAAGTTTATCTGAAAAAGATGAAGAAATAGTTAAAAACAAAGAAGGAGAAAGAATTTTAAATAAAATTAGCAATGAATATGTCATTGCTTTAGCTATAGAAGGAAAAAAAGTAAATAGTATTGAATTATCAGAGATGATTAATAGGATTTTTTCTTATGAATCATCTGATATTACCTTTGTAATCGGAGGCTCATTAGGATTAAGTAAGGATGTATTAAACAGGGCTAATACAAAATTATCTTTCTCCGATATGACTTTTCCTCATCAATTAATGAAATTGATATTGTTGGAACAAGTCTATAGATCTTTTAGGATTATTAATAATGAGCCGTATCACAAATAATTGAAACTTAGAAATAAATAACATAATAAAACCTTTCTGAACTTTTTTCTTGGTTCTTATGATTCAATTAGTGATAATTAATAGTATTGTAATATAAATAAAGAACCGTGAGGGGATAACTGTTTAATATTCTTTTGAAGGTTGGTATAATTTCCGCTTTGAGAATATGTCTAATATATTCAAAAAACAAATATATGTAAAATTAAAGAAAGGTTTTCTAATATTATGTCTAGAGATTGGAAACAGGTTTTTTCAAGTTGGGCTGCAGGACCTGGGGAAACAGAAGAAAGAAAAATTAGCAATACGCTAACACAAATAAGAGCTGCAATACATAATGATTTAATACTAAAGACTAAAGATATCACTGTTTATGTTCAAGGATCATATAAAAATAATGTGAATGTTCGTGTCGATAGTGATATTGATGTAGGGGTGCTATGCAAAGAGTTGATGGATGTTGAGTTCTTGGATGATGATTTATCAAAGAAAGTTAACTCAAAAATCAGCGAAACTACATATACATACAATAAGTTTAGAGAGGATTTATATTTTGCGCTTAAAAATCATTTTGGAGAAAAAAGTGTAAACTCTGGTAACAAATCATTTGATATCAATGAAAGTTCTACTAGAGTTGATGCAGACGTTGTCGCAGTTATTGAACATAGAAGATATGATAGCGAGACCTCATATATTGAAGGTGTTTGTTTATATCCCAAAAATGGTACACCTTCAAAAGTTATTAACTGGCCAGATCAACACTATACAAATGGAGTAAATAAAAATAATAATTCTGGAAGGAGATACAAAAGAATTGTTAGGATTCTAAAAAAACTAAGAAATGAAATGTTGAAAAATGGTTATAATTATCTAGAAAATGTATCAGGATTCTTAATTGAATGCCTTGTTTGGAATACTCCTAACCATATACTAACTGATGGAGATTACTATGATGCTGTTCGAGAAACTTTAATCTTTCTTTTTGACGAGTTGGATAAGAAAGATAATTATAAAGAGTGGGGAGAAGTTAGTGAATTGAAATATTTATTTAGAACAACCCAATCTTGGAAAAAAATTGATGCCCGACGCTTCATTATAAACGCATGGAATTATGTGGGGTTCTAGAATGATTACAACTAATCGAAGAAGTATAATATCATTTTATGTGATTTACACTACTGTATTATCATTATTAATAGCAACTGTGTTCGGGAGAAGTTTGGGTGAAATATCTGCTTGGTTATTTGTGATTCCAAAAGTAATAACTATCCAATTGTTTACTGTGATTCTTTTTAATAATTCTCTTTGGAAGTTGAAAATTTTTCGAAAGTGGTTAGTTACTTTTCCGGACTTGACAGGGACATGGCTTGGTTCTTTGCAATCTAGTTACGTTAATCCAGAGACAAATGAGAGAGTTGATACAATTGCATGCATGTTAGTTATTCAACATAAGTTTAAAAAAATACATTTAAATCTACATACTGGAGAATCAATTAGTTATTCTTTTTCAGAAGAGATAAACTTTGATCCTGAAAGGAATCTAAAAAGACTATCCTATTCTTATACTAATGAGCCTAGAACATTATTAGATTACCGCTCTAATTCACACAAAGGTACAGTTATTCTAAATCTTATTGATGGAAACAAACTTAAGGGATACTATTACACTGACAGAAGTACAAAAGGAGAATTAGAGTTTACCTTCAAAACCAAGAAGTTGATGGATAAACTTCCAGAAAACTGTGTTCATCATCCAATGGATGAAGCATCTTCCTAAAAGAAATATAAAAAGTCCTAGATATTTTTTGAAGAGCAAAATATATTGATTATCTACTCAATTAGGTATTTTGATAAGAACAATAAATGATCTTGATTTTTATATTGAAAATGAGAAACTAAATATCAATAACGTTTAAAATGTTGTTTTAGATACTCTAACACTGAATACAAATAATTAAATCATCTTTGAGTTAAAAGACTTTACAACTATTAGGGATAGAAATGGTGTAAGATTTAACATTATTAAAAAAAGAAAGGAGAAGTATAGTAAAACCTAATTTTTTTATTATACATAAAAATATGATTACGAAGAGTTTATTCTCGCATTCAATAATAGCATACGAGTTATCAATAAATTCAAGAAATAAAAGTGATTTAATGAGTTTCTCAAAAGGAAGTGATAATTTTTTTGATGTGCAAAAAAGTTTGATAGATTTCAATGAATTTATGAAATCAATGTATATAAGCAAATATGGAAGTAAAACCATCATTTCTGAAGCCACTGTAACAATAAAAATAATAAATGAAGAATTAGTAAGTTTGATTTTAAAACCTAGTGTTGGTTTTTTTGGACAGAAATTTGTTGCTCAAGACATTTATAGTGGAATTAAAACAAAACATGATGAAAAGACAGCTGCTATGTATCAAAGACAAATTTACTTTTTCTTTTGCAAAAATAGATGCATCGTTATTTTTCATAGAGCAGGACTGAGTGGAAGTAAAACAATATTTGCGGAAGTATATAATGACTTTTTAAAGAGTTTAGATTTACATTGCAATTTAGAATTAATCATGACAACGAAAGCGTTCGAAAAAAACTCCAATATTGTTTTAAATAAATTGATTCTAGAAACTAGTGGTACTGTTACTAGTAGTGATTCAGTAGATAATTTAAAAAAGAAAAAAAGTGCAATTCGTAAAGAAGTTATTATTCATTTGAGCGACCCAAGATATAAACCAGTAAAAAAACTTCTTAATTTATATAAGGAAAAGAGTATAGATCAAGAGAGTTTGATTTTACAAATAAAGCAAAATCTTGATGAAAAGTTTGATAATACTAAAATTTATATAAAGATAGGTAAAAATTATAGAAAAATTAATCTAGATCAATTGTATGGTATGATTGGAGATTATGATATTACTGAAGTTCTTGATTACGATTCTAATGGAATTCCTAAGCAAGAAAGTCTATTTTCAATAATTAAAGAATATGCAATAGAAGTAATTGACAAATTGGAGTAATTTAATTTTATGAATATTATAATGCCAGTATTAATCATTTTATCTGTTGGATTTGTGATAATTAACTCAAAAACATCCAATTTTGCTACAATTATTGAGCATTTTTCTGTATTATATAACGACAACAAGAAGACTAAAAAAATTTATTGGCTTGACATTGTCACATTTTTTATTAGTCCAATTTTAATATCGTTGATAATAGTTTTGTATTATAAACTATATTTGGATAACACGATATTACAGGTTTTTATTACTGTTTTTTCATTAATTTCTGCTTTATTATTTACTTTCATTACCTCATTAGTTGAGAAAAACAATTTATACAAAGACATGAAGGATAGAAACGAAGAACAAGAAAAGTTCTTTTTGCTTATAAGAGAGACGTTATTATTAATTATGTATACTATTGTTATAGGTATTCTAGATACTCTATCTTTAATCATTTTATATTTCACCTCAACACATATTTTAAGTATAATTCTAAATGTATTATGTATCTTTCTTTCTCTTCAAATATTTATATATATATTTTCTATTATTAAACGGTTTTATAAATTAGTTATTCAATAATTCTTGAATACTTTTTGTATATGACTTTTATAATTATGAAGTATGCAGGATAGGTAAGAAAATATATCTGAAGAAAATGTATGATCTCTGCAGATGTAAGAATACCATTCTGGACAATATTAAAGTCAAATAAAGGTACAACCAATATATGAGTGATATTTTTGTTGTATATTTTACCTCAAATTACTGATTGTAGTTGAAAAAGTACTAGAAAAATTGTTCGGTTATGGAGTAGGTATGTAATCGCCAAGCCGTCATCACCTACAATGAAATAGAAATAGGTAGTATAATACTTCTAAGCTAATGGTTTGAAGGTGTTATACTTTTTCTATATACTTAATTAAATGTGGGTATAGCTTGAAACCTACGAAATCCCAATATTTAACTTTTGTTTAAAACTACATGTTCATTGTCGATAAATTGAGAAAACACTAAAATAAACAAACGATATTTATGGTTTAGCCTTTTAATTTTATCAATTTTTTATTATAATAGCATTAAATTGGCAAATTAATAGTGTTTTAAACGAAATTTTTAGAAAAACGTATAAATTATTTGTGTGTTTTTCTTATTACAGTTATAAATGGAGGATGTTAAATGCTTGATCCAGGATTGTCTTTTGGGCAGGTAATAAGTAACAATATTTTAATGAACATATTTAAATGTAAAAACTGCGGGGGAATGAGAAGGTCAATAAGAACAAATTCTTTAGTTTTAATAATGGATAAAACAAAAAAAATTTATAATGACAGACGAGTTAAAGATAGAGTTTATTTTACCGGAATGGGAAGAAAAGGAAGTATGGATTTGACATTTGATCAGAATAAAACACTTCATGAATCTAACAAAAATGGAGTTGATACATTTTTGTTTGAAGTAAATAATATTGGTGAGTACTCTTACATGGGTAGGGTAATTCTTGATGGAGAACCTTATCAAGAATTTCAAAATGATGTTGAAAATATCAAAAGAAAAGTTTGGATTTTTCCATTAAAGTTAATGGACTATCCAAGATAACATACTTTATTTTTGATTTTAATTGTGAATCTAAAACTATATTAATTTTAGAAGTTGATTCAAATAATTTTAATTTTTTAGAAATTAAATTATCTTATGTTACATTTTAGGAGAGAAATATGAATTTTACATATATAGATTTGTTTGCTGGTATAGGAGGCTTTCATCAAGCCTTATCAAACATCGGAGGGCAATGTGTATTTGCATCAGAAATCGACTCCTTTGCGAAGGATGTTTACGAAAATAATTATCACATGAAAGTTGCTGGGGATATAACAAGAATACCTTTGGAGACAATACCTCAAGCTGATTTATTATGTGCAGGATTTCCTTGCCAATCATTTTCGAAAGCTGGCTATCAAAACGGATTTGAAGACAAAACAAAAGGGACTTTATTTTTTTATGTAAAAAAAATTCTAAAATATTTTTATGAGAATGGTAAGCCTATAAAATACGTTTTATTGGAAAACGTACGAAATTTGGTTTCGCATAATGGTGGGAATACCTGGAGGGTTATTATTGATACCTTAGAAGAACTTGGTTATCATGTTCATAATTATCCAACTATTATGAGTCCTACCGATTTGGACCCACAAGTACCGCATTCAAGAGATAGAGTATTTATATATGGAATTCATAAAAAATATTCTAAGAAAATAGATTTGCCTGACATTGGAAATGCATTTGTAAGAAGAAACAAAAATAATATTTTACTTTCTAAAAGTAAAATACTAGATAAAAAAGTAGATGTAAAATATGTTTTAGACGATGATAAAAGCAGATGTATAAATATGTGGCAAGAACTATTGGATCATTTAACAGTCAAACCTTCATTTCCAATATGGGGCAATTATTTTCATTATGACTTAAACACCGATCCTGAAAAATGTCCAAACTGGAAAAAAGCCATGATAGAAAGAAATCAAGATTTTTATAGAGAAAATCAAAATTTTATTGATAAATGGGCTAAAAAATATGATTTCTGGAACTTAAAATCTACTTACCAAAAGTTTGAATGGCAATGTCAAGATGAATATAATAATTTAAAAGAAACAATTTTGCAGTTCAGACCCTCGGGGCTTAGAGCTAAAAAACCCACTTTTGTACCGGCTTTAGTGGCTATTAATCAGATTCCAATTATTTATCAAAATAATGTTTTTAGAAAACTTACACCTAGAGAGTGTGCTAGGCTTCAGAGTTTTCCAGAAACATTTGAAATATGTGAAATTGATTCACAAGCATATAAGCAATTTGGTAATTCTGTAAATGTTAAAGTTGTAGAGTATGTAAGTAGGGTTTTGTTGGGAGTATATTATGACCGTTGAAGATATATTAAATAAATATAGTATTAATTATAATCTTAGAGGCAACTATTATTATATAAATGGAGTTCCACACTACATTACTTTTGCTCAACAAGTCAATAATGAACCAGATAATCTAAGAATACAAACTGCAAATAAACATGTTCAGAGTGTTATCAAAACACATCTAGATGATAAAGAAATTAGAGCAAAAATATGGGTTTTAATACCTGAAGAAAAGACATGTAAAGTTGCTGAATTTTATGAAGCACTAGATGATGACACCTTACTTAATGGCAATAAGAGTTTGAAATTCAAGAAAAGTGAGTTTAAAGAGCCAGGAACAGTTGTATCAAGTCAAATGCTATATAATGCGAAGTTATTTCATTTATATAATGATACTGAACCTAGTTTTGATGATTTGAATATAAATATTCAACCAGAATCAGATATTTATGTAATTGTCAACTAGAAAATGTATAAAAATGGCGATTAAAAATGTAGGTAAAGATTATTGAGTTTTAGAGTTAGTTTCCATAAAAGCTAGTTTATCTTTAATACGATACGATTTACCGGTAATTTTGATAATTGATGAGTGATGA
>Ga0172382_10009457_pt1 | contig 13309 bp, 10 predicted proteins | sample Leawel138RmetaG_FD_122245 | JGI IMG/M metagenome (GOLD analysis project Ga0172382, IMG submission 122245) | Leachate microbial communities from a municipal landfill in Southern Ontario, Canada - Leachate well 138R metaG | ecosystem: Engineered > Solid waste > Landfill > Unclassified | place...
ACCGTTTACAACGTAGTCATAGGCTTCAAGAGGAATGTCCTCAAGGGTTATTTTATCGTTGTAGGTGATCCGAGTTAAATCGTTCACGCTCTTGTTTGTTTCAGGACAACGAACCTTCGGGTGGCGCATTTTTGTGACGTAGAAGTCTTCGCTGCTCGCATTACTGAAATCTTTACCCGTGTGCTTTAGCTTGCCCGTAAACTTCACGGGGTAAGTTGCCACCGTTTCGTAATTCAGGTGCAGCGCGGCAAGGTCACGGCCAGCCTTCGAGAAAGCCCAGAAATCCGCCGCCTGTTTTACCCTTGGAATACGCGGCAGTTCTTTACTCAGGTTATCGGCAAATCTCGTGCGGTAATCCTCGCTGTGCAGGATGCCGTAGACGTAGTAGAACAGGTCCTCTTTGATGATCTGTTCACTAGGGTATGCCTCTTGGAAATGGGCGAGCCCTTCATCCGTGATGGCATCGCGACGCTTCAGGCCGGACTCTTGCTGCTGGATATCACCAAACAGGTCTCCGTTTGCATCCTCAGCATGCTCTTGTGCTTGCTCATCGTATAGATAGAGCGGGAACCACTGTGCAATATCCTCACCGACAAACTTACTTGGCAAGACATCACTTATGAGTGCAGAAAAAGAATCACCAACAGAGGTCACATTTATAGCCAGATTGCCCCCACCGCTATTCAGCGGGAAAATTCTGGGCATTTGCCCTACCCGATGATTAAACATTCGGTCGTAATAAACCCACTGCTTAGTGAACGGTCTGTAAAGTGAATCACTCAGCTTACTGGCTGAGAAATAAGCGGGTTCAAAGGTGGTTAGCTTGGACATGAGACTGCTGGACCAAGCTATCTTAGTGCTATCAGTAGTAGCACTGGCCTTGATCGCCTTTTGTCGAGAGCTTCTTTCATCTCCGCTATACATAGCAGCCATTCTTTGAAGATCAGAGTTATAACAAGCAATAGTTGCCGCCATATTTTTCTTTAGCTTTGCTGGGCTGCAGTTGTATGTCCAGGCATCACGACCCGTTTCCAACCCTCTTGAGTAATTATCAAACAACTTTAGCTCTGGAGTTCTCGACTTACCTCCCAAAACAATGTGCTCACCAAAGCTATCATCACGCTGATTTAGCCAATCGCCATGCTGGTCAGGGGTGATCGTCTGCCAGCTCGGAATACAAGCAAGACTTTTGTAGCTAGCAATCATTTCCAGCTTTTCTGTGCGGTTCAGGTAATCGCCAATATCGTGAAAAAGGATGCGGCCATGCTCTGTCGCTTCAGGGTTTTTCACTAGAATTGAAACGACAATTGGTGTTCGGGTTCCCATTCCAAAGACGTTGTCTTTTTCTTTACGCCGAAGCTCCCCAGACGTGCGGGCGTTACCACGCAAATGAAACACATGAATACTGGAAAACTCTTCGGCAAGACACTTACGCAAGCCATCAGCTGTGTTCGCCTCCAAGAAGCCACCATTAGTCACAAAACCAATTACACCCTGCTCACCAATGCGGTCAGAAGCCCAGCGAATTGCGCGTATGTAACTGTCGTATAATGCATTCTTGTTTGTTGCAGCGGAACGCTCTGCATAGGTGCTACGAATGCGCTCATCAAGCTGCGGGTAGCTGATGTTGGCATTGTTGTCGTTAGCACTGGCCTGTCACGCCGGGGGTCGCGGGTTCGAGTCCCGTCCACTGCGCCATATTTGAAAGCCCTTAGCTTGTTGAAAGCTAAGGGCTTTTTTCGTTCTTGAGGTTTGATTTTATGGTGTTGGCCAGCGAGTGATTTTGATTCTGTGACCAAGGCGTGACCAAATCGTGACCGCTCCCCCTAAAAAACCGGTATTCATTTTCAGCTGGTTGGATGTAGCGCGGCGCGATATGTGCGGCTCGAACAGGCTGACGGTCTTGTCCCCGGATGGAACCCGTTCACCCTGGATGACGCGACGTTTCGTTTGTTCGTTTACCCGCGATGTCAGATCCCTGTAGTGCACCAGAGCGTCCCGCCATTTCCGTGTGGAGGCGCAAGCTTCGGTACCGTCAACGACCTGCTGATGTCCCCGATCCGCCTGCCTCACGACCCATCGTGCGATCCTCAGCAACTCGGGATAGAGCTCGTCCTTGGCCGCCTTTTTCGCATTGAATATACGAAAGGCCAGAGACTTTGCCGCTTTGCGCTTGTCGGTAAAACGGATCTTCAGGCCAGTATCGGCTTTGCTTTTTGCCAGCAGCCGACTGATCACACGAACACCATCATTCAACAACTGGCTGTCACTGGGCGCAGCAATATGACTGGCCACCACGGTACTGTCGATGCGGAGCTTATCCAGCGAAGCAACCCCTGTGTCCAGCAGCCGCTTTGTAAGCGCTTGGTGCGCCTGCTCCAGCGTCTCAGGCTTGATGCTGCGAATCGTGGACTGCAGGCAGGATCGGCTGGGTGACAGGTGAGCCGGCAATCGGGTAAACGTTCGGTAGGTCACCGAATCCGACAAATGAAAGGCCAGTTGTTCATAGCTGAAACCCTGTTGCTGCCTCAACAGCAGGCAACGCAAAACGCTCTCTGCGCTGAGACCCGTTCGCCCAACGGCTGAAACGGACGCGTCTACTAAGTCTGCGGCAACCAGATCCAGTATCTCGGGGTGCCTGTCCAGGACCTCCGATAGCTTCTGGAGCCTGCTGCCATACTCGTGATTCGAGTAATGTTCGAATATACTGGCCTGAGCATTGCGGGTCTCTCGCATGCTGGATCCTCCTGGTTGCTGGCGTTTTTTGTTCGCACCTAAAACATACCAGAGCCAAGAGGATTCTTTTACCTATCCCCAGAATTTTTACCCGTAAATCAGCCGCTTATTAGTTTCTGGATGGGCACGAGCTAACGAGGCCGGAAGGATGCTTCGATACGCTTGAATGGTGAGATCGCTCTGTCGAAACCCTAGCCTTAAGGCTGGTGTGCAGCGTTTTTTCTGATCAGTTCGATCTTGAGCGCACCAGGTGGATCATTCCTCAGGCACTTCTTCTACCAGCATCATTGCCAGCTCATCGAGATCAAGCACGGCGCGGCTTAGATAGAATTCGGCTCCGCCATGCGTGCGGCCCTTCTCCTGCTGCAACGCTACGCGCACGAACTGGTAGCTGCTCTTGGCCTGGGTCAGTATTTCGGCATGTTCCGCATATTCGGCCAGCAGGTCGTCGAAACGTTGTTCAATGGCGCTATCAAGGGTTTGTCGCAGTGTCGGGGGCAGGATGAAGTCAGCTTTGTCCGGCATCGGGTAGCGACGCAGTTGGTAGTCCAGCAGCAGGTGGGCTAGGGCTTGGCTCTGGATATTGAGAGGCTGCAATGATGGGGTAGTACTGATGCGAGCGAATTGGTCGTCGGCAGCCTGTTGCAGTTTTTGCTGTTCTATCAACAGTTGCCGAACCAGCTGCGGATAACGTTCACGCTGGTCGCGGGGCAGGCCATCCAGCTCATTGAATAGATCGCTCATGGCAAGCAGCGGTTGCATCAGCAGAGCTGGCTGACCAAGCTGCAAGACATAGGTATCCAGAGTGTTGAGGTGGTGAAAGACCGCGGTCAGTGCGCGAGGGTCGGGCGTGCGATCATGCGGGTTGAAATAGAGCAGGGCACTGGCGCTCAGTAGTTGACTGCGGCTGTTGATTTCACTCAGTTGCTGGATGCTGCGTGCGTCCGCCGAGGCTAGTGGACACAACAGGTATACCAGGCAAAACAACACTGTTGTTTTCATTTTTAACAATCCTTGATTATTGTTGTTTATTCCGTAGCTGCGGAACAGTCGCTCCATCAGTGCAGTACTCCGGCAGTTGCCGCGGCGACTCATGCTTTGCACCATACGGTAACGCCAGAGTCTTTGCCGGAACGCACGGCTGAATCACCCTGAGAACCCTGATGCGAGTGGAGCATGAACTTCTCATGGCGCCCGCGCTGCCCCAAGCGTAATCCCGCGCCTTGACAGCCAGCTCTGCATCCGCCACATCGGACATGGCCCAGCCAGCTAACCAGCGAGCATTGTCGCCTAAGGGGTGCCGGATTTTATTAGGCCACTACAACCGCTATCTGCCAAAACGATTACTTATAAGCTTGGTGATACCTAGCGCCCGGAAAATTAGCTGATCGAAGACTCGGTCAGGCAATATTTTACCAACGTACCAGATGCCATCCAGAGGGTAGCGGGTGCGAGGTTTCTTAGCCTGGATGGCGTGTCGCACTGCTTGCGTTACTACCGTTGGTAGTTTTGCTTTGCTCTCTTGCTCAAGCATCGACTTGTTGAACTGTTGCCATAATTCAACATAATCAGTTTCGGTATAGCGCTCGAAAGGCTTGGCTAATGCAGATTTTTCGAAGAGCTGCGAGCGAATGAAACCAGGTTCGATGGCTGATACTTCTATGCCGTAGGGTTTGAGCTCTCGCCGTAAACCCTGTGTGAACGCCTCGACTGCGTGCTTGGATGCAGAGTAGGCAGCCAAGAACGGCACAGTAATAGCTCCTGATACAGAGCTGATGTTCACTATTCGCCCCGGTGAGCCGACCGCGCCGGAACGTGCTCCCAGTAAAGGCAGGAAAGCACGTGTTACCGTGAGAACGCCAAATACATTGACTTCAAAAGTCTGGCGTATCTCATCCAGCGGTTGGTGTATCAATGGCCCAGCGAAACTCACGCCGGCATTGTTGATCAATGCTGCCAGGTTCTGCCCGTCGAGTTCGGATTCAACCAGGGATACGGCATTTTCCAGGGTTGTCTTGTCAGTGACATCAAATACCAGAGAGGTAAATGACTTACCCCAGCGTGCCTCAAGACTTTCAGTATCTTCTGCCCGCCGTACGCTACCAAATACCCGGTAGCCTTTATGTAGAAGATCCTCGGCAATGGCCAGGCCAATGCCACTGGAAACGCCGGTTACCAGTACGGCAGGTTGGATATCGATTATTTTTGTCATGATGGGTCGGACACCTTGAGCACGAGTTTGCCTGGGGCTTTACCGCTGAAGATGGTCGGCAGCAACTCGGGCGCCTTCTCAAAGCCTTCGTACAGGTTTTCTTCAACATACAGCTTGTTTTCTTTAACCAGTCTTGCAAGCTCTTCAATACCTTCCTGAAGCCGGTCGTTATAATAGAAGAGATGAATGCCCTGCACTGTCAGCATATGCGTGCAAATGCGCATATAGTTTTTTGGCCCTTGTAGTTGCACGTCAGTATATCCCGATGACATGGCACCGCAGATGAGTACTCGACCCTGGGGAGCCATATGCAATAAAAGAGTATCGAGCATATCACCGCCAACATTGTCGAAGTAGGCATCAACTCCTTCGGGGCACAATGTGCTTAGGCGTTCGGTGAGGTTGTCGTTCTTGTAGTCAATGGTCGCGTCATAACCAGCTTTTTCTTCAAGCCACTGGCACTTATCGGCACCGCCTGCAATACCGATGACAATTTTTGCACCCATAGCCTTGGCGATGCTACCGGCCAGTGAGCCGGTAGCGCCGGACGCTGCTGAAATAACTACAGTGTCGCCTGGTTTGACTTTCAACCCATCGGTAACACCGAAGTAGGCGGTCAGTCCGGCCACACCGAATACGCCCAGATGCCAGGATAGAGGATAATCAGCGACAGGCAGTATGCGCAGCGGCATCGGGCCGTCCGCACGGACAACCACATAGTCTTGCCAAGCCATAAATCCTTCCACCAGACTATCGATGGGATACTCTGGATTAAAGGACTGGACAACCTGGCCGATACCTACAGTACGCATGGCTTCGCCGATCTGGATAGGTTGCATATAGCCACCGTCTTCGGTGAGCCAGATACGCTGGCTGGCGTCATAGCTGAAATATATAGTTCGTACCAGAATCTCACCGTCTGCCAAGGTGGGGATCGGGCCTTCCTGGTATTCAAAATCACTGGGCTTCACTGCTCCTGATGGGCGGCGAGCCAGCAACCACTGGCGGTTAGTTGCTGCTGTAGTCATGAGTTGAAAGCCTCTTTTGGTTAGCATGCGCTGTCGTGGCCAGTACAGGAATTAGAGTGATCAATAGGAAATAAGAAAAATTATCTCTGATCGACATTGTGGTTGTCTTTTTTCGTGTTTTATTGGTTTTATTTTTATTAAGAAAAGTAAGTTTCCATCTTGGATGTAACTGTAGAGTTAGGTCGGGTTTCCGCCGTCAGCGTATATTCCAGCGCCGACGGCAGATTAAGTGTTATTTAAATTTTACGTTCTACATTATTCCAATAACGCTCCCGAATCTCTTTTTTAAGAACCTTGCCCACTGGGCTTCGCGGGAGGCAGGCAATGAAGTCTACACTTTTAGGTGCTTTCACTGAGCCGAGCTTCTGCTTGCATAACTGGATCAGTTCTTCGGCGCTTACCTGGGTGTCAGGCTTGAGCTCAATGACAGCTTTTACTGCCTCGCCCCATTGATCGTCTGGCACACCAATTACTGCACAATCCAGTACGGCTGGGTGAGACCACAGTACCTGCTCTACTTCACTGGGGTAGATATTGAAGCCTCCGCTGATGATCATGTCACGCTTGCGGTCGGTGATATGTAGCAGACCTTCCTTATCCAGATGACCAACGTCGCCGGTATGTAGCCAACCGTCGATAATGGTTTCAGCTGTCTTGTCGGGCTGTTTGTAGTAACCCTTCATGACAATGTCGCCACGCACGCAGATCTCGCCGTTGCTGCCTTGGGGCAGAATATTACCGGCATCGTCCATGATGGCCAGTGTGTTGAGCACAGAAGGGCGGCCACAGGCGGCGAGACGCTCGTTAGGAGCCAATTTTCCATCTATAAAATGATCACTTGGGAGCAGAGAGGCGATGCCACCAGGAGCCTCAGTTTGTCCATACCCCTGCAGCATCACAGGGCCAAATAGGGAAAGTGCCTGCTTGAGTTTTTCTACTGCCATGGGGGCAGCGCCATACATGAAGTAGCGCAGTGATGACAAATCGCGCTGACGAATACCAGGCATTTCGAGCAGTCGATAAATCACAGTAGGCGGTAGGAAAAGCTCCGTCACGCCATGCTGTTCGATGGTGTTGAGCAGAGCCTCCGGGTCGGGCGTGTTCAGAACCACCACAGTGCCGCCGCGTGCGCTCGCTGGCAGAGACAGGAAACCAGCTGAATGAGTCATCGGTGCAGCGGCAAGGTTGACTATCGGCTGATGAGGCTCGTAGTGGTTGTTCATGATGGAGAACGCGATAGAAACGCCAAGATTACGATGGGATAGCATCACGCCTTTGGGCAATCCGGTAGTCCCGCCGGTAGGCATGATAGCCGCAAGGTCATCAGAGTCGGGGATGACAGCAGGCGGAACTTTCGGGTGATCGGCAATCCAAGATGGCAGCGATTCGTGATTTTGCCCGGCGCCATCGATACATATGAGCCTGCGTAGTTGCGGGCACAACTCTCGCAGCTGCGCTACGATGGGTAGGAAACTCTGTTGAAAGAAGAGTATTTCAACATCAAAGCCGTGCAGTAAATGCTGCTGCTCTTCTAAGCTGCTACGTGGGTTCAACGGCACCCAAGTGAATCCTGCGCGCCACAACCCCAGTACGCATATCCATGATAAAGGGTGGTTGGCCGACAGTACCGCAACCTTTGTCTCCTTGGGGTACTTCAGTGCGGCCAGCCCCTGCGCCACTTGACAACTTATGTCGTAAGCTTCATCAAAGCTCCATTGTTGATCATTCATTACAAATGCTGGAGCTTGGCCGGCAAGGCTGCGGCCGCGATCGAAAAAGTCAGTAATAGCCATAATGCTTACCTGATGCGCTTATTGTATTGGTGCCTGGACTCGCGCCAGTGTTGCCGGCAGATCCAGCTCGTTCTCACGTGTCTGGCCGGCAGCGAGCAGCGCTTTGATTCCGTCCTGCATTTCCTGACCAGCCAAGCCGATACGCAGCCCGTCATTTTCGGCCGCCAGTCCGGCGAACATCGGTTCAATCATTGGCTCATACACCTTGCGGAGCGTTTCACGAACCATTGCTACCACCTCTGGCGAGCGTTTGATCAAACGACCTACCAGATCTGCCAGATAAGCATCGATTTCATTGGCCGGTAATGCACGGTTGATCAAGCCGTAGCGCTCGGCTTCGATCCCATTGAAATCACGTGCGCTGAGCAATACTTCAAGAGCACGGCTCGGTCCAGCTGCTAGCGCTGTACGAGTAGTGCCGCCGCCGCAGGCGAGGAACCCGCCGCTGGTCTCCGGGAAGCAGAACAGCGACTCCTGGGTAGCAAAGCGCATATCCAGTCCCAGGACGAATTCAAGTCCGCCGCCACGGCAGCGACCATTGATCTTGGCGATAGTGACCTGTGGTAGTGCTTGCCAGGATAGCGCCAAGGCTTGTATTGCATTGATGTCAGGGTATTTGCTGGCTTTCGATGGGTCTGATGCATGCGCAACCAGATCTTCCAGGTCAAAATGCGCTATGAAGAAATCAGGGTCGGCGCTATCCAGGAGAACGACCCGGACATCTGGGGCGGTATGCAGATAACCAGCCAGTTGGAACAGCTCTCCTACCATCTGACCATTCATCAGGTTGATGGGAGGGTTATTGACTGTGACATGCAGAAGAGAACCTTCCTGCTTCACGGAAAGGGTGGCGAAATTCATATTCTGGATCCTCAGGTTCGGGTTAGAGTGGTTGTCCGGGAGCAGCAAGCTGTTCGACCTTAATGGAGGCATAGCCCCAGCTCTGCAACGCGCCCATCAGTTCGCGATGGCCGAACACTGAACTTGGGGAACGTAGACCTGTGAAACGCGGAGTTTCCGACATCAGCCGTCGAGCTGCGTAGGCCTGCAACAGGCCCGTCGTGAGGTAGCCGCCAGTACTGTAAATGGTGCTTTTAACTGCTACGTTATTCCCTGTAGCCAGACAGATATCGATTGAGCGATGCACCTGGCGAGACTCGCGAGGAGGGGTGTCAGGCGTGACTCCTTTGGCCATATGATCCATTACCTGGGTCAATTGATCTTCCGGTAACCACTGCAGCTGCACCTTGTAAGCGCGTTCAATTTCTAGCTCTTTTTTATAAAGTTCCTGGTTCCAGATAGCGACATCCATCTTGCAATTGCGTACACGACCGTCGCGGCTGAACCAGATCGGATTGGAGGAACCGCCCCAGTTAGAGGTGATGAGAACCTCGCCTGAAGGGGTACAGACCTTGCCATTTTCAATACCAGGATAGCGAACCAGTTCATTATCCTTGAGGTAGTAGCTGGGACGGCGTACGGCATCCAGAATGGTTTGTGCCGAGGCTACGGTAGGAACAGCGTTGCCTATGCCATGCAGACGCAGGGAATCAACACCAGGGGTTTCCAGACAGAATTGCGCGCCGATCTCGCTCAGTCCATACATATAGGCTGTTGAGGGCACCATGACCAACCCTGCTTTGGCAAACTCCTTACCGAAATGCTCGTCAAGCTGCAGGATTGCCGATTGCTCGCCAGTGGTATCCAGGTAGTGCACGCCACTACGCAGACAAGCCTCCGCGACCTCCAGGTTGTAGCGCATGAAGGGGCCTACCGTATTACATATGACTTTGCGTCCGGTGAGCAGCTTGGTCAGGGCCTCCACGTTGTGTTCGATCTCGACAATTTCATACCGGGCGTTTTCTATACCCGGGACGATGGCCATTGCTTCCTCAATACGCTTGCGATTACGCCCGGCAGCGATGAAAGGCACGCCCATATCACGAAGATGCTCAGCGATCAGGCGAGCGGTATAGCCGCTGGCACCATAAATGACGACTGGATAATCGGTATTCAAGATGAAACTCCTATTATTTATTGTAGCTAGACGAATTCAATGACTGGTTACGCCTCAGGCGCGGCCCCAGCCTTCTTGCTGATGCAGGCGACTGAGCAGATGGCCGTAATGCATCTGCAGGATGTTGTTTTCGCCATCCTCTATCTGCATTGCGCGGGCATCACGCATCATCTTTTCGATCGGGTATTCACGTGTCAGGCCAGCGCCGCCGAAGAGTTGCAGCGACTCGTTCACTACATCCATCAGTTCATTGGTACAGAATGTTTTCCCGGAGGCGGTGAAATAAGGGTGTGGTCGCGGAGAGCATTTTGTGTAGAGCGCTACATGACGAGCCATGGCACGGATGGATTCCACTTTTATGCCAAGGCCGCCCAGCCGATACTGAGTGAGCTGATGGTTGGCGAGCAAAGTGCCGCCCTGTTTGCGCTCATGCACATAAGCCAAGGCCAGCTCGAACGCTGCGCGAGCCAGTCCAGCGGAGATATGGCTCATGGCAGTGCCAGCATGGGCCCAAGCATAGGCATGTTTGAGTTCATAGTCGTCGCGTGTGGCGATGGCGAATCGCTTGGGTACACGTACATTGTCAAAGTAAACCTCACCTTGCGGTAATGTACGCTTGCCAAGCTTCTCCAGCGGCTTACCGCGTGACACTCCCTTGATGTCCAGCGGTACGATGATGTTGGTGCCAAAGGTATTACCATGTTCATCGTAAAAACCGTCGCCATAATCGGCCACGATATCGACTAGAGCTACCTGAGCCACAGCACCATTGGAGACCCATGCGGAGGTCTGGCCGTTGATGATGATTTCATCGGGGGTGAAAGTCGCATGCAGGTTACCCTTATTACCTTTCGACCCGGGGTGACGCTCTTCAGGATAGAGAATCAGCCCATCTGAGCCGCGGTCAGGCTGAGTAGCACACCAGCAGCCCAGCTTACCTTCGCATAGGTCTATCAACTCCTGTTGTCCACTGGCTCGGGCCATCGTCATCGGTAAACCACCAGCACCCGTAGAAACGGTAAGGCCTGCGTCACCCCAGCCAAGCTCCTCTATCACTATGCCTTCCAGGCGGGCGGCGGCGGCTGGTTCAAGTCCCTCCATGGCTTCAGGCCCGAAACCGAGTTTTTGCATTTCGGTGTGGTATTCCCAGAACGGGGAGCCTGGCAGATAGGCTTGCTCTGCAGGAAGACGGTCAATCTCCTGGCCAAGGGGGCGCATCACGTCACGGGCAAAGCGGTGCATGGTCTGTTGAACGCCTTGCTCTTCTTCACTGAGTGTGATGTCGAAGCCCGACAGTTCTACCTGTGGCAGGGGAACTTCATAGCGCGTACTCATATTTTACTCCTCGCTTTTTTATTCTTGTCGGCGTGAATAGCCGTGCTCCCCTTATATGGGATCGCATGCTGCAAGCGGCCATCGCCAAATACTCAATATGAAGCACAGTAAGGAGTGGGAGCGCTCAGCACCCCCCCATCAAAGAGGGGTGCTCTGCCGTTGGGTAGCGTCACTTGTGGGAAAGGCATTCATTTATGAGGGGGTAAAGGCCACCCACAAAGAGGGGGTAGTGGCACCTGCGATGGAAATGGAAAGTTGCTCTTCATAGACTCCGGTGGATTATTCAATACCAGAGTAGTGAGTGCTACGTACAAACAAGAAGGAGCAATATTTCCATGAAATTATTGGTGGCCGTAAAGCGTGTGGTTGACTACAACGTCAAGGTTCGCGTCAAAGCGGACAACAGCGGTGTCGACCTCGCCAACGTCAAGATGTCCATGAACCCCTTCTGCGAAATCGCCGTGGAAGAAGCCGTACGCCTGAAGGAAAAAGGTGTCGCCACTGAGATTGTTGCCGTCACCGTAGGCCCGACCGCTGCCCAGGAGCAGCTGCGCACCGCACTGGCACTGGGTGCCGACCGCGCCATTCTGGTCGAGAGCACTGACGAGCTGAACTCGCTGGCCATCGCCAAGCTGCTCAAGGCGGTAGTTGATAAAGAACAGCCGCAGCTGGTCATCCTCGGCAAGCAGGCGATTGATTCGGACAACAACCAGACCGGTCAGATGCTGGCGGCGCTGAGCGGTTACGCCCAGGGCACCTTCGCTTCCGAAGTGAATGTGGCTGGCGACAGCGTCAAGGTCACCCGCGAGATCGACGGCGGTCTGCAGACCGTTGACCTGAAGCTGCCGGCCATCGTCACCACCGACCTGCGTCTGAACGAGCCGCGCTACGCCTCCTTGCCGAACATCATGAAGGCCAAGAAGAAGCCGCTGGACGTCCTCAAGCCGGACGAGCTGGGCGTGAGCACTGCCTCCACCCTGAGCACCGTCAAGGTCGAAGCCCCGGCTGCCCGCAGCGCTGGCATCAAGGTCAAGAGCGTGGACGAGTTGATCGACAAACTGAAGAACGAAGCCAAGGTGATCTGACATGACGATTCTGGTTATTGCTGAACACAACAACGCCGAACTGAATGCCGCCACCCTGAACACCGTGGCTGCCGCAGTTGCTATCGGTGGCGACATCGAAGTACTGGTTGCCGGTGCCGGTTGCGCCGCCGTGGCCGATGCCGCTGCCAAGGTCGCTGGTGTTTCCAAGGTCCTGCTGGCCGATAACGCCGCCTACGCCCATCAGCTGCCGGAGAATATCTCCCTGCTGATCGCTGCTCTTGTTCAAGAAGCAGGGGGCAAGAACTACAGCCACATCCTCGCCCCGGCCAGCACCAACGGCAAGAACTACCTGCCACGCGTGGCGGCCCTGCTGGACGTCGATCAGATCTCCGAGATCATCGCCGTGGAAAGCGCCGACACCTTCAAGCGCCCGATCTACGCCGGTAACGCCATCGCCACTGTCAAGTCCGACGCCGCGATCAAGGTCATCACCGTACGCAGCACCGGCTTTGACGCCGTCGCCGCCGAGGGTGGCAGTGCTGTAGTGGAAGCAGTAGCTGCAGCCCATGACGCCGGTGTGTCCGTCTTTGTCGGCGAAGAACTGGCCAAGTCCGACCGTCCCGAACTGGCCGGTGCCAAGGTCGTGGTCTCCGGTGGTCGTGGCATGCAGAACGGCGACAACTTCCAGATGCTGTACGACCTGGCCGACAAGCTGGGTGCCGGTGTCGGTGCCTCCCGCGCCGCGGTTGACGCAGGCTTCGTACCCAACGACATGCAGGTCGGTCAGACCGGCAAGATCGTTGCGCCGCAGCTGTACATCGCCGTCGGTATCTCCGGTGCGATCCAGCACCTGGCGGGCATGAAGGACTCCAAGGTGATTGTGGCGATCAACAAGGACGAGGAAGCGCCGATCTTCCAGGTCGCCGACTACGGTCTGGTGGCTGATCTTTTTACGGCTGTACCTGAGTTGGTGGAAGCATTATGAGCCAACAAGCATTGTCATCTTATCAGTCAGCGGCTGAGTTATGGTGATTTCTGGTGTATGGAAGCAGGCTGAAGGGGTGGCGTATCCTGTTGGTTGATCACCGCGACGATCACAACCAACAGAGGAATGATACGCCATGTCCAAGTCTAACCTGCAT
>Ga0172382_10009459_pt1 | contig 13304 bp, 10 predicted proteins | sample Leawel138RmetaG_FD_122245 | JGI IMG/M metagenome (GOLD analysis project Ga0172382, IMG submission 122245) | Leachate microbial communities from a municipal landfill in Southern Ontario, Canada - Leachate well 138R metaG | ecosystem: Engineered > Solid waste > Landfill > Unclassified | place...
AGAACTTTTGTCCAGTCGATGTTTTCGGAACGCCGGCCAAAATCGTTCCGGAATCGAGGATCCGAGAGCATTTCGTACCGCACCGTCCATGAGCCGTCGGGAAAAGAGACTGCCGAATCGAGTTCGGTCTCGTATCGAAAAGGCAGTTCGGTGTTGGCAAAGTAGCCGGTGTTCCATCTTCGCCGTGCCTGCCCGAGTTCATCGATGTAATAGCTGGTGTAGACACCGTTGGCCATATAGATATTTCGAGATGCACCAACACCGATCCGCCAGTTCAGTGATTCAAAGGGTCCCCAATCGGGTTGACTGCCGGCTATTCCTCCGTAGTATCCAAGGGTTGTGTAAACATCGGCCATCATCTTGAGAGTCCAGTCCGGTCGGGTCACTTTTTTGGGTTCATCGGGAATCCGCAGATACAGACCGCGGATTTCCCGCTGCTGGTCTGTAGGAGCCTCGGCGATCTGCATGATTGAAAAGGGCGGGTCCGAATCTTCACTCTGACCGAAAAAATAGGTGGTCGTCTGGATAAACGCCCCTTCCCGGTTACGAACTCCCACGGCGGGGTTGAAAAAGAGGCGGTCGCCGGGAAAGAAAAACCAGGGGATGTACAGCATCGGAACCCGTCCGACATAAAGCGTGGCATTTCGTATGCCCCACTCGCCGGGAGCAAGTATCCAGATACGACGAGCCCGTATTTCGTAGTTGGGAGGATCGGCAACTGAAGAAGTGATGACCCCGCCGTCGACAACCACAACGTCATTGCCGGAACGGGTGATCCGTTTGCCGAAGAGGGTAAAGTTCTGCGCACCGTCGTCAACGGCCCGGCCTGTATCGGTGTAGCCCCCGAGAAAAAGCCCGTCCCAGTTCTGTATATGAAACACCACAGTCTCACCGCGAAACGTCTCCGTTTCATCGGCCCGCTGGACGGAGTATTCAACCAGCCCCGTGGCGGCCAGGGTTTTCCTCTCCAGGTTGATCGTCAGCTCTTCAGCGATAATAGTATGGACCGCCGTTTCGTCCTCCATAGTCAATTCCACACCGCCGATCAACCGAAGGTATCGCTCATTTGTCTGCTGAATCGTGAAGTACTCACTCCCCCGGGCGTTCCGGATTGACGCAACCGAGAGCGCCCGCTCCGGCGTGCCGACCTCTTCTCGACCTGTCAGATCGGTGCGATCGATCCCGTAGTAGGCGAGTATTCGGTCTTCTACATCCCGCCTGCTGCCGCGAGTGCTGAGACCCAACGTTATGGCCCAGTCGATCAGCTCCGACGTAGCCGCCGTTGTCAGGTCCTGTTCAATAGTAGCGGTGAAGAGGTCGCCCTCTTTGGCGCTATCGGCCTGCCCGTACACTCCGGTACGGGGGAAGAGGACGAACAGAACGAGGCCGATCAAGAAGGGACTGCGAATTACCCCCGTCGTGACAGAACCTCCCGGATGAAGCGCCCCGTATGAGAGCCCTCGGCAGCTGCTACTTCCTCGGGTGTGCCGGTTGCTACAACCTCACCGCCTTTGTCACCGCCTTCGGGACCAAGGTCGACTATGTGGTCGGCCTGCAGGATAACATCCAGGTTGTGTTCGATAAGAATGACCGTATTACCGCGGTCGGTCAGGAGCTGAAGGACCTCCATCAATTTGTAGACATCTGCAAAATGGAGACCAGTCGTCGGTTCATCCAGGATGTACAGGGTATTTCCGGTACTCCGCTTGCTCAGTTCCAACGACAGTTTTACCCTTTGAGCCTCTCCACCGGACAACGTAAGAGCACTCTGACCCAGTTTGATGTAGTCCAGGCCCACGTCACTCAGGGTGTCCAGTTTTCTCTTGATCTGAGGAATTGCCGAGAAGAAATCCCGGGCTTCCTCAATGGTCATCGACAGGACGTCATGAATGGTCTTCCCTTTGTAGCGGATATCCAGCGTTTCCCGGGTAAAACGCTTTCCATTACATACGTCACAGGTGACGTAGACGTCCGGCAGAAAGTGCATCTCGATTTTTATGGTACCCGCTCCCTGGCAATTCTCACAGCGACCACCTTTTACGTTGAACGAAAAGCGTCCCGGTTTGTATCCCCGGGCCTTGCTTTCGGGCAGTCCCGCAAAGAGCTCCCGGATAGGGGTAAAAAGACCGACATAGGTCGCCGGGTTAGACCGGGGCGTCCGTCCTATGGGGCTCTGGTCAATGTTTATGATCTTGTCGATCGTCTCGTACCCTTCAAGGGTGTCATGGTCCCCTTCGCGAAGGCGGTTCCGGAGGCGACTCACTCGATTGGCCAGCGCCGGGTAGAGGATATCCGAAAGAAGGGTGCTTTTCCCCGAACCGGACACTCCGGTGATGACGTTAAGGGCCCCTACTCTGAACGCTGCGTTTATGTTTTTCAGGTTGTGTTCCCGGCCTCCCCGAACCGCCAGCCTCTCGCCGGAACCATTGCGCCGTTCGGTGGGTATCGCCAGCTGCTTGGCTCCCGAGAGATACGGACCGGTGACGCTGTCGGGGTTTGCGATGATCTCCTCAGGGGTACCCTGGGCAACGACCACGCCCCCATGAATACCCGCCCCTGGGCCGAGATCGACGATATGGTCTGCCGTCATGAGGGTCTGTTCATCGTGTTCAACCACGATCAGTGAGTTCCCCAGGTCCCGCAGGTGCATCAGCGTCTGCAGCAGTCGTTCATTATCGCGTTGGTGTAGTCCGATCGTCGGTTCGTCCAGCACGTACAGAACACCGACGAGTTGTGATCCAATCTGGGTGGCAAGGCGTATTCTCTGGGCTTCACCCCCGGACAGTGTAGATGCCGCCCGGTCAAGAGAAAGGTAGTCCAACCCGACGCTCTCCATAAACTGCAGGCGTGCACGGATTTCCTTAAGGATCTCACCGGCGATGGCCTTCTGGTTACCCTCCAGATTCAGTTCCCGAAAAAACTGCAGGGCATCGCGAACAGACAGATGGACCAGTTCGTCGATACTGTAGCCGTTTACCCGTACCGCGAGGGACTCCGGACGCAGGCGACGGCCGCCGCAGGCGTGGCAGACGTTCTCGGTCATGAAAGATTCAAACCACTCCCGCATCTGGGTGGAGCCGGTTTCCCGATAACGGCGATCAAGATCGGGGATAACCCCGGGAAAGGGACGGTGGTATTCCACTGTTCCGCTGCCGTCAGGTTTTTCGTAGACGTAGCGGACGCGGTCGCGGCTCCCGTGGAGAATCTGTTCCATTATATCTTTGGGAATGGTGTTTAACGGCTGGTCCAGTCGAAACCCAAGTACTTCCGCCAGAGCCTTGAACCTGGTCCGGTACCACTGGGCCTTGGGGTTGTACGGTCGGATCCCGTGCTGATCGAACGAGAGATTACCGTCGGGTATGATCAGGTCGACGTCAAACTCTTTGGTGATCCCCAGACCGGTACACGCCTCACAGGCACCGAAGGGGCTGTTGAAGGAAAAAAGCCGCGGCTCAAGTTCAGGAAAGGTGACGGCACTGTCAGGATAGGCGTAGTGTTCTGAGAAAGACTGTTCCGTCATCGTGCCGTCGTCCTGTTCCACCAGTACGACGACGGTTCCTCCCGCCGTGGCAAGGGCCGTTTCAACGGCCTCAACGATACGTTTGCGCGCCTGTTCGCTTACCTTGACTCGATCGACCACGATTTCTATGGAGTGTTTTTTGTTCTTTTCCAGCTGTATGTCTTCGTCCAGTGAGATAATTTCACCGTTTACCCGAACCCGGACAAACCCGGATCTCCGGGCATCATCAAGCACTCTCTGATGAATACCTTTTCGTCCCCGCACCACGGGAGCGAGAACGACCATTTTGGTTTGGTCCGGCAGCGTCAGAATACGCTCAATGATCTCGTCGACCGTCTGTTTCTCAATCGGCTTGCCCGATTTTGGATCATGGGGAACACCTATTCGGGCAAAAAGCAGCCGGTAGTAGTCCCAGATTTCGGTAATCGTACCGACCGTGGACCGGGGATTCCGGTTGGTCGTCTTCTGCTCAATAGAAATTGCCGGCGAAAGTCCCTCGATGTAGTCGACGGCGGGTTTATCCATTCTTCCGAGAAACATCCGGGCGTACGATGAAAGAGATTCAACATATCTCCGCTGTCCTTCGGCAAATATCGTGTCAAATGCAAGAGAAGATTTTCCGGACCCGCTCATTCCGGAAATAACTATGAGTTTGTTTCGGGGAAGGGTGAGATCGATGTTCTTCAGATTGTGTTCGCGGGCACCCTTGATAAAAATTGTTTCCATACGTCCTGATGAGACTACGGAAAAAGCGTCGGTCCGGCAACAGACACCGGTTCATTCGGCCGCGATCGCCTGAAGTTCTCGCCCGATTTCCGCAGCAGCTTTGGCGCCGGCACCGTCGGGAAGGATGGTCAGCGTGTACTGAAGGTCTCTCAGCACGGCCGTGAGGTTCTCCGAGCGGAGGTATGTCAAAATAGAACTGTACTTTTGGGCATCCCTATAGAGCTGCGTTATGGATGTGAACTGGTAGTCGTAATCGTGACGAATTACCGCCTCGAGGGCCCTTCCGACTATTTCGACAACGGCAAACAGCAGGTGATCAACTGCCGCACCCTGTTGTCGTACCGGCGTTTCCTCAAGAAGATACGTAGCGTATCTGCGGTGTGCTTCCAGGGCCTGGGGAAAGTTAAGCCGGTAGAGAACGAGAACGCGGTTAAGGCCGCTATCGAGCAACGTCTGAACCATCATCTGCCGTTGTCCCGGCGGTTCATCCCGGGAGAAGACCGGGTCATCCTGGATAATCAACAGCAGCTGGTCACGGTACTTTCTGAGATCGTCTTCTCCCAGACGTATTTCGTCATAGAGGGAGGCGAGCTCCATGCGTATTGCGTATATCTGATCGGGAATTTCCAGCTGGTTTGCCGAGGCCAACGCCTCCAGATAGTACCGTTCAGCCAGTAGAATATCTGACTGGCTCCGGTATATCCTGGCCATACCGACAAACGCTTCGGGGAACCGGGTTTTCATCTCCAGCGCCCAGGCGTACCGGCGCAGGGCGACGCTGTATTCGCCCCGCGCGGCCGCCCGGTCCGCCGCTTCCTGTTCCAACCACGCCTGGTCATAGCGTTGGTCGTCGGCAACAACCGGAACGGCGACAAAGACCAGAATCAGGAGAACAGAAGTCCAAACTCTTCTCATATAACCAGTATCGACGCGTCCACGCCCGGAAGTTACCCGCCCTGAAGTGATTGAAGCCCCAGGACTACATGTTTTGCGAGGGCGAGACCTGTATCAGCCGATCAGGCCAAGCAAAAAGACCATAACAAAAAGGGCGACCGTTTCTATCAAACCGAGCACCATCAGATAGTTACCGAACCCCTTTCCCGTCTCGGTAAGGGCATCGGACGCGACGGCAGCAGCTTTTCCCTGAAACCACGCCGAGAAACCCATAGCGATACCACCCAGCGCACCTGCTCCCATAATCAGAGCCGGATCGCCGGCTGCGGCTGCAGCAGACAGGGCGTTCATAAGGATAAAACCGTAAATCGTCTGTGTGAGGGGCGCACCGACAAAAGCTACCAAGAGAAAGGGAGCCGGTTTGTTCTGTATAAACGCCTTTTTCCACGCGCCTACAGCGGCCATGCCGGCTGCACCGGCACCGAGAGCAGAGCCTATCGCTGCAAAAGCCAGAGCCGAAGCGACTCCAAAAAATCCGATATTCATGTACAAAATCTCCTTGTTATTTACCGATTAACGCGTTTTAAACGGGGCATATTCCACCCCGGTCCATTCCATGCCCAAGTGGCCGGAAAATTCCAGCATATTCAGCCGTACCCCATGAACAACAACGGAAAGAGCCCCCATTGCCAGGTTCAGGCTGTGTCCAAGAAAGAGAACCAAAACAGCCGCGACGCCTCCTAGGACACCGCCAAGGCCTTCGGCAATCCCTCCGGCCATTCCGTTAAATGCCTCTGCAATAGCAAGGGTGGCCAACCCCACGGCGAAGAGTCGGATATACGAGATGATGTCCGAGAACGCACTAACCCCATCGAGCGCCGTAGTTATCAGACCGGCCAATCCACGGCCGATCCCGGCAAAGAAGTTGGAACCTTCTGCCTGTTCGCCAAAGAGAATAACCGCCGCAAGTCCGCCGCCGATCATGTACAGGGCGAAGTCCGGCATGGGGTATTTCTGTGGGTCCAGCACCAGCTGAAGAATCAGATAGTAGAGTCCCAGAACCATAGACAGCCACCCAAGCTGCGCGAGCGCGACGATACGGGGGCGCTTCTGAAACGCTCTTATGAAGCCCCATATGTGGGCTATGGAAAGGTGCACCGTGCCAATTACGAAGCACATGTACTTGATGATCTCGGTACTCTGCTCGCTTTCAATGGAAATTCCCGGTATGACAAGCCTGTTCAGAACCGGTAGTTGTCCGAAAGCGGCGTAGCCAAACCAGTTCCCCGTGATTGCACCCCAGATAATCGTAGCCGAACTGAGTACCAGCATTAAGGCGGTGCCTGGCCCCAGCTTCTGTCCCTGTAATCGGCCCTTTATCGCTACAAAGCCTGTACCCAACAGCAAAAGCAGACCGTAGCCGCCGTCACCGAAGATAATTGCAAAAAAGATGACGAAAAAGACGAGAAAGAAAAACGAGATATCCATCTCACGGTACCCGGGTACCGTACCAAGCAGATCAAAGACGGGCCTGATAATTCCTATCGGCTTGGGATTCGTAATTTTAGTCGGAACTTGTTCATCCGCTGAAGGGTCTCGAATGGCCAATCCCCACCCGTGGGTCTTTGCCGCTTCACGGATTGAGTCCACTACATCAACCGGTGCAAACCCGTTAATCCAGCTGATTTCTTTTTCTGTTTCAAAGGTGTCGGCAACCCTGAGGAAAGTCAGTACATCATCGATTTTCCGACGCGCGACCTGCAGCAGGGAACGTTTAGGAACGAGCGACGCAAAGTACTCGTCGATTTCCTCGATCCGCCGGGCCGTTTCCGCTAATTGTCGTTTCATATCCGTCACCGACAGATCTGGTAGTGTCATCGGAAGAGGCAGTTCTGGAAACGTCTCCTCCCCGATTGCGACACCTACCACCCGTACCATAAACTTGGACCGTGAAAAGACGATCGAATTCGGAAGGGATGATATCAGATCGTCGGCACCATCGACCGATTCTTCATACAGGCGGAGTTGTACGCCCCCTGCGGCGGTTGCCGCAACAACTTCAGGGAGAGGATCACCCCAGGGCGCAAACCGTTCGATTTCGCGATTAAGCCGTTCCTGTTCGTTCACCAAAAGCGTTTTTTCGTCGATTCGCTCCTGGACTTCATCACACAACGCTAAAGCAGTATCAACAACCACTCCGTCTGCCACCGACATTTCTTTGGCCTTACTCGTTGCTTTGGTGTCCCCGCCGTCTTCCAACGGGATGACCGCGAGCGTGCGCTCAACCGTGCTGAGCTGTTCCTGTAGTACAGTTCCACTCTCACCGTTATTACCGCTACCCTGGTCTGTAAAGATGTGAAGTACACCAAGATCGCGGAGCTGTTTAAGACTTTCCGATTGATGCGTTTTTAGTGTCAGAACCGACACTTTCTTCATGGGTACTATCATCAAGACACCTTTGTAAGATTACGTTTGGAGATTTTACCACGTACGACGGCTGCCGTCTGTTGATCGCCGAGGTAAATCTGAATCATACGGATGTTTTCTCTCGCCTCGGGTATTTTCACCTTTTCAAAGAGGTTTACCCGCTGGGTTGTAATTCGCAGCTCATCCCCAAGAAGCCGTAACTTTTCGACCATTACTATCAACTTCGCTTCCAGTTCGAGAACCGACCTGAGCGCTTCAATTCCACCGTCAACCCAGGGCGGCAGTCCGACGAGGTCCCATAGGCGATCTACAAAAAGAAGCCTGTCAAACACCGGGACATCTATACCGGCGATGTTTTCGACAGAGGTATCAATCGTTTCCACCTCTGCATAGGGAGTCAGATCAATTCCATCGTTAAAAACGGATATCCAACGGTTCAGATCGCTCATCCGTTTATCTTTTTCCCGAACTGTTCGGTCGTAGTTTTGCTCGACCTGGCGTATCACCATCTGCAGCTGCTGCTTCTTGAGCTGCAGCGTAGGAAGGTACCGCTGGAAACGTTTGAGTCCGTCTTTCTGCTTTTTCAGTTCGTTCTTGGTCAGTTTGACCATCAGGCCGAAGCCTCCTCACCTTTTGACGCCGGCCAGAACTGCTTGATAAGCTCCGTTTTTAACCCAGTCTCCTGAGGTAAGAAACAGTCGGCCATAATTTTCCAACCCCGGTCCAACGCCTCTTCCAGCGGGATATTTACTGAAAGATCCATCATCAGACGTTCAAACAACTCGCCGTATTTCAGCAACTTGTCGTCCCAGTCGCTCATACGGAAACCCATAGATTTCTTTTCCTGACTTTCCTTGTAGTTGGCGTAGAGTTTGATCATTCCGTCCATGACGGCCCGATGGTCTTCCCGGGTCTTGTCGTTGACCTGCTGTTTCAGCCGTGATAGCGATCCAAACGGCTCAATCCGGCCGTTCCGCAGGTAGTACTGACCTTCGGTGATATAACCGGTGTTATCCGGTACCGGATGGGTCACATCGTCACCGGGCATAGTCGTCACCCCAAGAATGGTTATTGACCCGGCACCTTCAAAGTCGACCGCTTTTTCGTACCGTGAGGCAAGCTGACTGTAGAGGTCTCCCGGGTACCCCCGGTTTGAAGGAACCTGCTCCTGGGTTATGGCAATTTCTTTCATTGCATCGGCGAAGTTCGTCATGTCGGTCAGGAGCACCAGGACGCGCTTGCCGTCGAGGGCGAATTTTTCGGCAACGGCAAGGCTGATATCCGGTACGAGCAGGGCCTCTACAACGGGATCACTGGCGGTATGGACAAACATGATCGCACGACTGAGGGCACCCCCGTCTTCCAGGGTATCCTTAAAACGGAGGTAATCGTTGTGTTTGAGCCCGATACCACCGAGGATGATGATATCTACTTCGGCCTGCATGGCAATCCGTGCAAGCAGTTCGTTGTAAGGTTCACCGCTGACCGAAAATATGGGCAGTTTCTGGCTTTCAACAAGGGTGTTGAAAAGGTCGATCATGGGAATACCTGTACGAATCATGTTTCGTGGAATAATCCGCATTGCGGGATTTACCGACGGGCCGCCAATCTCGATAAGGTTGTCGGTTAACTGGGGACCGTTGTCCCGAGGTTGTCCGGAGCCGTCGAAAATGCGGCCAAGCAGGTTTTCAGAAAATGAAACCTCCATGGGATGTCCCAAAAACCGGACCTGATCACCGGTCGATATTCCACGTCCACCGGAGTAGACCTGGAGGCTGACTTCATCCTTACGCATCCGGATAACTTCGGCCAGGGAGTCGCCGTACCGCGTTGAAACGACCGCCAACTCCCCGTAGCGGACGCTGTCGGCCCGAACGCTTATTACGTTGCCTGCTATTGATTCTATTCGGCTGTATACCTTACGCATTGCTCCCCCGCTTTTTGTACGCTTTTTCCGCGTCGGGCTCCAGCCCCTGCGAAACGGAATCAAGCATCTCAGTGATTTCTTTTTCCAGGGTGTTGAAGTCGTCTGATTTCCATTCCGAACTGTTGTAGTCGATAAATTTCTGCCGCAACTGGTAAAAGAACGTCCGAGCACTTTCCTTACTTTCCATACCCATGTTGGAACCGATAATTCGAAACAGAAGGTTAAAAACGTGGCGCTGTCGTTCTACATCGACCGCTGCGTCCACCGGATCAAAGGCGTTTTGCTGAATATAAACTGCATCGAGGAAATCGCTCTTCAGGTAAAGGATGTAGTCTTTAAGGGCGGTCCCCTCTTCACCGACGACTTTCATCATCTGATCAACTTCATCACCCCGGAAGATCAGGTTCCTGGTGTACTCGGTCATTCCGTGGTCAATCAAACCGGGATATTGACTCCAGCTGTCCAGGGGGTCGATGGCGGGGTATTTCCGTGCATCCGAACGTTCCCGGGACAGGCCGTGGAAGGCGCCGACTACTTTCAGTGTGGCCTGTGTGACCGGTTCCTCGAAGTTACCACCCGCCGGACTGACGGTGCCGCCGATGGTAACGGAGCCGGTTTCACCCGTTTTTAGCCGAACCAAACCGGCGCGTTCGTAAAACGCCGCAATAGTCGACTCCAGATAGGCGGGAAAGGCCTCTTCTCCGGGTATTTCCTCAAGGCGTCCACTCATCTCGCGCATGGCCTGGGCCCATCGACTGGTGGAATCTGCCAGAAGAAGGACATCAAGCCCCATCTGCCGGTAGTACTCGGCGATGGTGACCGCCGTGTAAACCGACGCTTCCCGGGCCGCCACCGGCATAGAACTGGTATTGCAGACGATAACTGTCCGCTCCATGAGGGACTTACCGGTCCTGGGGTCGATCAATTCGGGAAATTCTCGCAGCGTCTCGACGACTTCACCGGCCCGTTCGCCGCACGCCGCGATGATGACGATATCAACATCGGCGTTTCGGCTTGTGATCTGCTGAAGCACCGTTTTTCCGGCGCCAAAGGGTCCGGGGATACAGTAGGTGCCGCCCCGGGCGACGGGGAAAAACGTGTCGATGAGTCGTACCTTGGTGACCATCGGGTCGACGGGCAACAGACGTTCACTGAACAGATCAATGGCACGTTTGACGGGCCATTCAAACACCATGGTCACTTTGTGGCGCACGCCGTCTTTATCTTCCAGCTCCGCTACCTGCTGATCTACTGTGTAGTCACCTGCATCCGCAACGGAGACGACCTTGTAAGTCCCGAAAAAGTTAAAGGGCACCATGATTCTGTGGTCGAAAATCCCCTCCGGAACCGTGCCCAACTGATCGCCCCGTTCGACGGTATCGCCGACTGATACGGTGGGGGTAAAACTCCATTTCCGGGTGCGACTGAGTGCCTTGAGGTACAGGCCCCGCTGCAGAAAGAAGCCGGACTGTTCCGCCAGTTCCGGAAGAGGGTTCTGAAGGCCGTCACAGATCAGGGACAACAAACCGGGACCCAGCTCAACGGCCAGCATTTCATGGGTAAATGTACATTCATCTCCGATAGACACACCTTTTGTATCTTCAAAGACCTGCAGCTCAGCCTGGTCTCCACGTATGCGTATAACCTCGGACTTCAGCTGCCTGTCATCTACCTTTATGTATCCGACTTCGTTCAAAGAGACGTCGCCTTCAACGGCCACGCTGACCATGTTACCGTTTATTGCGACTACTTTTCCGTTTGTCATGGGGTAATCTCCATCAGGGATTGTGCAGCCGTATCGTACTGTCGATCGAATTCTTCGCGGCCCGCTTCAACGTCGTTAATACGGGCGCGTCGCGCGGCGATCTGCAGTTTGAGATGGTACACAATGAGTTTTTCACAGTCGAAATGGTGACCCGCTTCCAGCACATCGGCCTGGTGCCACAAAATCCGGAGCAGAGCAATTTCTGTTTTTAGCGGGTTGTCTTCGTTGAGTATCTGTCGAACCTGTTCGGGAAGACCGACATCGGTCAGGTCCACCCGGGGAATGTCGTCGGCATCGCGCCCGAGCAGCTGGGCTCGGGCCAAAGCGGCCTGACGTTGGATATCCAGGAGCCGCTTTTTCCACGCCGTCAACAGGGCGTTGCCGGCTACGGCTTTCCCGCCGCCTGCTGAAGCTGCGGATCCAGATTCAGATGTAGATGCAGATGCGGTAGTGTCGGACTCGCCGTACCATATCCGGGCCGCCTCGATAACGGCTATGTCATCAGGGGACACTTCAATACGGCAGTATTCCAGGAATTCTTCCTGTGTAAGAAAAGATTTCTCCGAAAACCGCTGAGCCGGCAACGATGCAACGGTGTAGTAGTACTGGGCCACGTTAACGCCTTCCCTATTCCTTACCGGCGTTTTGCATCACTTCAGCGAGACGGGGGTTCAAATATGCAGCCAGAAGCTCAGAAATGGCCTCGTCGGTAAAATCGAGGTATGCCCCGGACGAGTCGGTAGAGGCCCGGAATCCGGCGCTGATACCGCGTACCGGCCGCACCTGGTATCCTTCTTTTAATTTACCAGCAAGGCGCTTTTTGAGATCGTGTTCAAGGGCGTCACGGTCTTTTTCATTAACCAGAATATCCAGACTTGAACTTTCGTCTTTTATCCAGTTCGAAACCAAGTTGCCAATGAGTTCGCCCATGCGTTGGGGCGTCAGGCTTTCGCCGACGGCCTCTCTCTGCACCGACTCAAAAAGGGCGGTCAGGTCTTTTCGAACAGAAAGGAGTAAGTCCCGGGAAGCCTGCTTCAGAGCCGCCTCACCGGAGGCCCGCAATTTCTGAGCTTCAGCGTCCGCCTCTTTCCGTATCGCTTCAGCCTCGTTACGTGCCTTTTCGATCTGTTCTTTGGCCTGTTTTCCGGCGGACTCAATAATCTGTTTGGCCCGCTCTTCGGCCTCTTTAACACCCTCATTGTGGATTTTCTCGATGATATCTTGCAGTTGCGTATCCATTCACCGTCCTTTTATTTGTAAAGAATCCCTAAAGCACGCATATTACCGTCAACTACGGTTGGAACACAAGGGATAATCGTCCTTTTTTTATAAAATAGCCAATTGTCCGGCAATTACCTTCCTTAGAGAGGGACCCTACAGAGAGAGATCACCCACAATCTTGAATGTGCTTTCATCCCGGACCAGTTCCAGCTCGCGATCGGGGAAATACTTGGGTAGAAGTTCGATGATGCGCCGTGAACAGTACTCACGGATCTCTTCCAGGACCGATTTTTCGATGGTGTTCAAGGTGACCATTCGAATTTCGACTGCGTAGCCCCGTCCGTGTTCACTACCGTACCCTGCAGTGAAGGCGGCTCCTATATTGAATAGTCCATCCAACTCCTTGTTGGTTGTGGCTCCTCGTTCGGGGCGGGCCGGATGCAGGGAATACCTGCTTCCCCAACGGTCTTCCAGTTCACCGTCTATCACATCAAAGAGGTTTTTCAGCTGCGTTTCAAACGACTCAACGTCGGGGTTTCTCATGTACCCTCCAAAAAAACCGGACCGTCACCAGGCAACCGATATCAGCTGGTCCGCCCCGGCGGTAAGCAGGGCCGCCATGGGCGTGCGCCAGATCACCGTACGCCCGTCGGAACTGGTCTCGGTTTCGCTGCCCGCTATATCTGGATACTCCCCAGACACCACCTCGTCGGGAAGCCGCAGAGAAACCTGGAAGAACTGATCTGCAAAGACTTCGTCCATAAGCTGTTTTTGATCGGCGTCTGCGCCGGCGTCTCCCAGCCCGGGTGTGAGGGGGAGGACCA
>Ga0172382_10009460_pt1 | contig 13303 bp, 10 predicted proteins | sample Leawel138RmetaG_FD_122245 | JGI IMG/M metagenome (GOLD analysis project Ga0172382, IMG submission 122245) | Leachate microbial communities from a municipal landfill in Southern Ontario, Canada - Leachate well 138R metaG | ecosystem: Engineered > Solid waste > Landfill > Unclassified | place...
CGACGATCAGGCCGCCTTCGATGGCGATACCGTCGACCGCGCGATGACCCGGGTCTTTACCGGCCCGCTTCGGCTGCCGCATCCGTCCGTGATCTTCGAGGTGCGCGAGCAGCGCGCGTCTCCCTCAGGCCTGATCGTCTGCGCCCGCGCCGACGGCGACATCGTCGAGGCCACGTTCCTCATGCGCAAGCGGGCGCCGCGCGGCTGGACGGACTGCCTGGTCCGGATCTGGATGTTCCCAGACGGCAAGGCGGAGATCGAGGGCAACCCGGCCGAGCGGAGCGACGAGACGGTCCGTGGCCACGGCGAGGTCGCTGCCGGCATCGTCTGGCGCGCGCTGACCATTCTCGGCGCGTCCCCGGACATCCGCGACCGCAAGGTGTCGCTCGCGAAACGGTCCCGCCTGTCCCGCGAGGGCGTGCGCGGATGGGTCTGGCGCCAGGTCGCCATCGATCCGGCACGCCTGCGCGCAGCCACGCCGCCGCAGGGCGGCAGTCACGCCAGCCCGCGCTGGCACATCCGCCGCGGTCACTGGCGGCAGCTCGCCGACGGGCGCCGGGTCTTCGTCCGTCCGTGCGAGGTGGGCGATCCGACCCGCGGCGGGATCGTAAAGGATTACGCAGTGGAGGCGCGCCAGCCATGACCGAGTTCACCCCATCCCCCACGCAGGCCGCCGCGATCCGAGAGATCAAGGAGTGGTTCGAGACCCGCACCGAGCAGCAGCAGGTGTTCCGCCTGTTCGGCTATGCCGGGTCCGGCAAGAGCACCGTGCTAAAGTTCGCGCTCGACGAGCTGGGCCTCTCGCCCCACCGCAGCGCGCGGGACGGCCGGTGCGTGCCCGGCGTTGTCACCGCCACCTTCACCGGCAAGGCCGCGCTGGTGCTGACCTGCAAGGGCACGCCGGCGCGCACCATCCACAGCCTGATCTACACGGTGATCGAGGCCACCGAGGAGGAAATCGAGGAAGCCGCCCGGAAGATCGCGGTTGCCGAACGCGACGCCCTCCGTCTCACCGGGTTCGCGCGCACCACGGCCGATGCCGCGATCGAGGCGATGCGCCAGGGGCTCTCGGCGATGAAGCACCCACGCTTTGCGCTGAACCCACAGAGCGACGCCTCGGACGCGCGGCTGATCGTGCTCGACGAGGTGTCGATGGTCGGCGAGGAGATGGCGCGCGACCTGATGAGCTTCGGCAAGCCGATCCTCGTGCTCGGCGATCCCGGCCAGTTGCCGCCGATCCGGGGCGAAGGTGCCTTCACCCGCGACGAGCCGGACGTGATGCTGACCGAGATCCATCGCCAGGCGGCCGAGAGCGCGATCATCCGTCTCGCAACCATGGCGCGCGAGGGACGGCCCATCGGCTTCGGCGTCTACGACGACCATGTCGCGAAGCTCCGCAAGGGCGACATCACGCCGGAACAGGCGCTGCGCGGTGGCCAGCTGATCTGCGGCCTGAACGCCACGCGGCTGCAGATCAACAACGCCATGCGTGCGGCGGCCGGTCTCGGCGGGAGCTGGCTGCCCACGGGGCCGGCCGAGAAGATCATCTGCCTGAAGAACCAGAACGATCTGGGACTGATCAACGGGATGTTCGTGACGCTCGAGGACATCGTCGACGAGGGCAGCCTCTACTTCTCCGCCGTCGTCCATGACGAGGACGGGCGCCACATCGGCGAGCCCTATGAGGACGGGCGTCCGGGCCGGCTGCGCATCTACAAGGGGCATTTCGAGGACCATGTCGCCTACGACGACAAGCGCCACGACCGCGACTACAAGGAGAAGCGCCTTCTGACCGAGGCGACCTTTGGCTGGGCGATCACCGCCCACAAGGCGCAGGGCTCGCAGTGGGAGAACGTGATCGTCTGGGACGACGGGCTGGGCCGAAACGAGATCGACCGGCGCCGCTGGCTCTACACCGCGATCACCCGGGCCGAGCGCGGGCTCGTCCTTCTGGCCTGAGGGGTGCGATGATCGACCTCAACGACATCGCGGTCCCGAAGACCCGGCACGATCTGGCGACGGTGAAGGAGCGTCTGGCCTGCACGGCCGCCGACTGGCTGCCGGTGCTCTTTCCCGACGCCCGGCTCGCGCGGGACCGTCGATCCTTGCGCTGCGCCGACCTCTCCGGGCGCCCGCCGCGCAAGGAGGGCTCCTGCACCATCCATCTCGACGGGCCCTATGCCGGCTGGGGCTTCGACTACGCCACCGGCGAGCGGGCCGGCCCCATCGACCTGATTGCGCAGGCGACCGGCCTCTGTGACGGCGCGCTCTTCGACGAGGCGGCGCGGCTTGCGGGGATGAACCAACCGGTGCTGAAGCCTGCGCCAGCGTCGCCCATGCGCGCGCGCCCCGACCATTCGGCCGAGATTGCACGGCTGGTCGAGGGGGCCGTGCCGATCGCGGGTACGCTTGGCGAGACCTATCTGCACGCTCGCGGGCTCTTGGATCCCGGAACGTCGGACCTTCTGTTCCATCTCGATCTGCCGGACTTCGACAGCTGCCGGGGCTGGCCCGGCCTGATCGCGATCCTGCGGCTGCCGGACGGGGAGCGCGCACCGGGCATCCACCGCACCTTCCTGCTCGACGACGGCAGCGCCAAGGCGCCCCCGGGCAAGAAGATGCTCGGCAGCGTGAAGGACGCCGCGGTCCGGCTCTTCCCGATGCCGGAGGACGGCCGCATCGGCATCGCCGAGGGGATCGAGACGGCGCTCGCGGCCCACGCGCTGTTCGGCACGTCGGTCTGGGCGGCGTTGTCCGCCGACGGTCTGGCGCGGTTCCAGTGGCCCGATGGCACTCGGCGCGTCACCATTTACGCCGATGCCGGGGACGCAGGTCGCCAGGCCGCCGCGACGCTCTCCGATCGTCTGAACCGCGCCGACATCCCGAACCAGATCGTCGCGCCGCTCCATGGCGACGACTTCAACGACGATCTGCTGCGCGGCGCCCGCGCCGAGGACTACGCGCGTGAAGCAGACGCCACAGTGGAGCCGCAGGCCGGGGATCCGGTGGAGCCGGAGTCGGTCACGCCCATCGTAACCTCCGCCGACGACCCGGCGGCTCTGATTGCCGCAGCCGAGGCGCTGACCAACCCGCCCGAGTTCGAAGCGCTGTCCACGCTGCTCGGACGCATTGCGCTGGCGAAGCTCGATCCTCTGCCCGAACGACAGGTCGTCGCACGGATCAAGTCCGCGACCGGCATCGGCATGTCGGTCCTGACCCAGCAGCTGGCCGACCTCCGCCGGCGCGTGAACGCCACCGGCGACCCGCACGCGCCGATCCCCAAGCCCGCCTGGTTCAGGCGCCTTCGGCTCGATCTCGCGGGGGCGCCCGAGCGCAACGAGGCCAACGTCATTGTCGCCCTGACCTCCGATCCGGCCTTCGCCGGCGTTCTCGCCTTCGACGAGTTCGGGCAGGAGATCGTGGTGCGCCAGCCGCTGCCGTGGGATGGCGCCGCCGTGTCCCTCCCGCGCCCGTGGGAGGACGCCGACGACATTCGCACCGCCGAGTGGCTGCAGCTCCGCGGCATCAACGTGGCGCCGGTGGTTGTGAGCCGCGCCGTCGGCGCCGTCGCCCGCGAGCTGCGCATCCATCCCGTCCGCGACTGGCTCGACACCCTGACATGGGATGGCACGCCCCGGATCGAGACCTGGAGCAGCGCCTATCTCGGCGCCGAGTCCACGGCGTTCAACCACACCATCGGCGCGCTCTGGCTGATCTCCGCCGTCGCCCGCATCTACCGCCCCGGCGTAAAGGCCGACCACATGCTGATCCTCGAGGGGCCGCAGGGCGCGCGCAAATCCACCGCGATCAAGGTGCTGGCTGGCGAGGAGTGGTTCACCGACGAGCTGCCGGAACTCGGCTCGAAGGATGCCGCACTGCACATGCAGGGGGTCTGGATCGTGGAGATCGCCGAACTCGACGCCATCGGCCGCGCCGAGGTCTCGCGCATCAAGGCGTTCCTGACCCGCACCACCGACCGCTTCCGCCCGCCCTACGGGCGCTACACCGTCGAGGTGCCGCGCCAGTGTGTCTTCGCCGGCACCGTAAATCCAGACACCTATCTGCGCGACGAGACGGGCAACCGGCGCTTCTGGCCGCTCCGATGCGGCGCCATCGACATCGCCTCGCTCGCCCGCGACCGGGACCAGCTCTGGGCCGAAGCCGTTCACCGCTTCCGCGCCGGCGCGATCTGGTGGATCGACGACCCGGCGCTGCTGGAGGAAGCCCGCGAGGAACAGGACCGCCGCTATCAGTCCGACGCATGGGACGACCTGATCGAGCACTGGCTGACGCACGAAATCCGCACCGTGTCCGACGGCTTCCCCGACTACGGCAATTCCCGGACGGAGAGCGTTCCGCGGCCGGAGCCGCTGAGAGATGTGTCGGTCGGCGAAATCCTCGAGGAGGCGATCGGGCTCGAACCTGCTCGCTGGACACGCGGCGATCAGATGCGCGTCTCGGCCTACCTCAAGGCCAACGGCTGGGAGCGGTACCGACGGCGCGACGAGGGCGGCCGTGAGGCGCCGCGGGAGTGGCGGTATCGGAGGGGTTCAGGATAAGCCTGCCTTTGGGTAACGCACGGCCGTTGATCGCGCGGCGTGAAGAGTGGTGCGCGCGCTGGATCAACCCGGCCCAAAGGAGGCGGCACCGCTTTCGCAAGACTAGGAATTCCACGCCGGGTGCTCGTAGATATCGTGATAGCCTTCAGCGACAACATACTGCATCTGAAGCCCCTCGAAGAAGGGCTTGCGGTGAAGACTGCCGTTCTTGGGCGTATCAACAAACCAGGTCGGCGCTTTCCACGCGGGGATGATCTTGTGGAGGCGCGCGCGTTCGAGAAAAAGCCAGCGAAGAAAGTTCTCGTCCTTGTTGAAGCTGAACCCAAAGATCACGAGCGGACAGAAGAACAGGACTTCCAGCCAGCCATTTGCGCCGCGCCAATTGGCTTCGGCGTTCTTGGCCGACGCACGAAGACCCCGGTCGCCGTACACCCATTGCCGCGCGCGTTGAACCGAGCCCATGTAATGGGTGAGACCAAGGCGGATGCTACGCTTGTAGTGCATCATGCCGTGGGCGTGCCAGATCGCGAATTCCGTCTTCGGATCAGAGATCGACGTATCCGAGAAATAGCAGTTCCACGGATAGTAGTCCGTGGACGGCTTGCCCAACCATTGACGTCGCGCCTTCACAGCGAGCGACAAATTCTCATCGAAGTTGACGGTGATGACCGGACGGCGATGACGTTGAGCCCAGCCGACGATTGACTGATGATGCTGTGCGGGCCTCCAGTCCTTCATCGTCTCACAGAATTTTTCCTGAAGACTGCTGCGATCTTCGGCCGGTCGCGCAAGATCGAGAATGTCGAACAGTTCGGTGTTGGACATCTCGCGAATTTCGTCATCGGTGAAGTCGACGCCATAGTCGCGCATGAGCCCGCGCAGCAGGTCGTCCCAACTGGAGCGCGCATCATTGTTGTGCCTATTGATCCCGTTGCCGATGAACAGAGCCGGTTTTTCAGGACGGTCGAGGATTTCCGATAGCGGCGGCAATGGCAGGTTCCCTCGAGAATGCTTTAGCTCAATACTTCGTATCGACGAGGTATCCCATGCGCCCCATGCACGGGTAGCCCCCCGGTGCTTTGTGCGGGTTCAGTGCTCCGGACATGGACTTGCGGCTGAATTTCTTCGAGCAAACAGGACATTGATAGACGTAGGTAGGTCCGCTCGATCCAAAGCCTCGTGATGTGGATTGCGGCTTTGAAGGGCGTGTCGGGCGGGAGCTGAAGCCCCCAATCGAAGTGCGCGGGCCGGGAGACCGTTCCGTCGGCGGAATGGCCATCGGGCCGCTCGGCGTCAGTTCGATAGCGTAGCGGGGCGTGAACGTCTCGCTGGTGGTATGGGCACCTTCGATGCGATCGACACGATAGCTGCGGTGTTCGTTAGCCTCACGGCTCCAGGCGTGAAGGATGATATTGCCGTCTTGCGTCCGCCGTAGCGAATAGGGCTCGATGCGGCGGGTCCGCCCCTGATAGACAAGATCGACGCAAAGCCTGTTGGCGGCAGCGAAGCGGATGACTTCGAGAGCGGCACCTGCGCTCTGCCGGATACCGGCGGGAAGGCTACGCTGGCGCAGGACAGTCTCGCCGCCGCCAAGCGCGTAGGCCGCAGGCCGCGCCGGCGCTTCGCCGGTGGCGAGCCAGCGGAAAAATTCCGGCAAAGCGTTCCAAAAGGCATCGACCGGCGGCAACGCCGGGAGCTGATGGGCGAGCATTCCCTGCCATGCAGCTTCAAGATCGCGCCGGTGATCGTCGAAGTCGCCGGCGCGGGGAACCGGGATGCCCTTGAATTCACATTTCTGGCGCAGCACGTCGAGCAGAACGCCCGGCTCAGGCCGCGCATCTTCGTTGCGGAAAAGGTTGACGACGTCATAGAGGTCGCGTGGCCGCGTCCGCTCGGCCAGCGCCCTGACTTTTTCCCCGAATGCTTCCTCGTAGGCGTAGGACAGCACTGTGATGCCGCCATCGGGCGCATCGCTGTACGGATGGAAAATGGGCACCGACACCGGATCGAGCACCAGCCGCTCGTCGGCGGTGAGATCGAGTTTGATGCGCGGCAAGCCGCCCGAAGTGGGGGAAACCGGTCCGCGATAGCTCAGACGGCTCTGGCAACTCGGGTTGCCGCGCGGATTGGTGAGGATTTCGAATCGTTGCTGGTCGGCGGGGAATGTGAGACCGCTCTGCTCATAGATCCATTCGGAGATTTCGCCGAAGACACGGCGCAGGAAGGCTTCGTCGATGTGGGCTCGCTCCCTGAGCGTAAAGTCGAGGTCTTCTGAGAACCGGTAGGTTTCGAAGTAGCATTTCTTCAGGCACGTGCCGCCCTTGAACACCCATGACGACGCAAGTTCGGGATGGGCATAGATACCGGCAAGCGCCCAGCCGAGGGCATAGTCCTTTTCGACGACGTGAGGGTTAAGGCTGAAGCGTGAGGCGGCATCGAGGATTTCGCGGCGATCAATCATCAGCCGCCTCCGGTTTCCAGGAAGCCGGAACGAACAGTCGCCACCGCGACACAAGCCGTCTGCAGTCGAGGTCAGGATCGAGTTTGGCGTTACCGGCGGTCAGCCGGCCGCCTGCCTCTCGGGCGAGCTTGTTGGCACCATGACGCTCGGCCAAAAACCCGAGCCGCTTGAAGATCGCGCCGTTGCCATACTGATCAGCGAAGGCGATCAGCCGCGCGGGATCAGCGTCTGAACGCGTCAGATACTGGCGAAAACAGTCATCAACGTGCTGGATGCCGCCGCCGGTGGCTGGATCGTCGAGCATATCGATGATCGTTCGATGAATATCCGAGACGAGAACGCGGGTATGGGCGCGCCAGACTGTTTTTGTCCCGAACAGCAGTTCCTGCCGGATATGCTTGAGCGTGAAGATCGCCCCCTGCCGCTCGACCGTGCGAGCGCGCACAGGACCGGCTGTGAAGACGAGGATGTCCCGAAAGATCTGCTCGGTCAGGTCCCAGTGTTCTGCCGCCGTGCGGCCGCCGATATAGCCGGGGGCGAACAGCGTCGGGACAAGTATCCACGGGTCTTCGACCACCTGCGCCGAGTCCAGCAGGTCGAGTTGCACCGGCACGTATGCGCCCGGTCCGACGCGGCGCATCCAGCCCTGCGACGTCCAGCGCGAGAGCAGTTTGGCGGCGCGTGTACGATCAGTCGCAAGCGCCTGCACGACGTCGTCGATCTGCACGACATCGCCTGCCGACTTCAGGACGGCAGCAAGTTTGGCTCGGCCAGCGGGGATGTGCGATGCCTCAGTCATGTATATCATGTTGGCATAAATTCGCGGATGAAGCGAATTTATACGACTAGCATATACATAGTCCATAAGCGCGGAAATTCCCAATAAACAGGAATTTTTGCATTCGCATTGTACTATCGGCCGCTCCCGAAGGGAGCGACCGAGAGTGACCCCACTCGGCGGCTTCGAACTGCACGGCTGGCTGAAGGTTCTGCAGGCAGTCGGCAACGCGCCTCGCTCAAGTCAAGCCCCGGTGTCCCAACCACCCCCCGCGGTCCCAACCCTGTCCCAACCTCCCAGGGGGATGGGGACACGAAAAGCCGTTCAAAAACAACGGTGTCCCCAACCTCACTCAGTGGTCCCAACCTTTCGCTACACATTTATGTGGGAGAACGGAAAAGGTCGGGAACATGTTTTTCTATACGAAAGGAGAAGGACCCCCGTTGGGGACACCGAGGTTGGGACCACATCCGTTCAAGCCATTGTAGAAAAACGATAAAGGGCTGTCCCAACCCCCTCGAAGGTTGGGGCCACGCGTTCGGAGGTTGGGACCGGGGCGGGCAGAGCGCCGATCCTCGCACGTCGCCGCGTTCCTGGTCGTTTTCGCTTTGACCCAAGACCGCCGGATGCTACATCTTGCGGTGACCGAAGCCGAAGGCCCACAGCTTGTGAGCCTTCACGATGAACACACCGATCCCCGCGCAGGACGTCCGCCCCGAGCCGGGTGCGATTTACCGATCCTGCATTCTCGCCCTCGATCTCGGCACGACGACCGGCTGGGCACTCCGCAGCCACGACGAACTGATCACCAGCGGCACGGTCAGCTTTCGCCCCGGACGCTTCGACGGCGGCGGCATGCGCTACCTGCGTTTCACCAATTGGCTGACCGAACTCGACCGGTTGTCGGGGCCCATCGCCGCGATCTGGTTCGAGGAGGTGCGCCGCCACGCCGGCACCGACGCGGCCCACATCTACGGCGGGTTGATGGCAACCCTGACCTCGTGGGCCGAACTGCGCGGCGTTCCTTACGAGGGCGTTCCGGTCGGCACGATCAAACGCCACGCGACTGGCAAAGGCAACGCGCCGAAGGAGGCGATGATCGCCGCGGCCCGAACACGAGGGTTCTCACCCGCCGACGACAATGAGGCCGACGCCATCGCCATCCTCCACTGGGCGATCGAGACGAACGGGGGCCTGGGATGAGGTGGTACCCGAAAGGCTACGGTGGCACGCGCCGGGATCCGGATCAGGTAAGGCGCGATGGCTGGCACGATGAGGGTGTGCTCGCCGTCTCCGTTGATGACCATCGCCTGACCTGGCCGGAGCGCGCGCTGGTGCGTCAGCTCGGAGAGAAGCTGTATGGGCCACGGGCGGACGACCGGGAGGCCGCGAATGGCTGAGTGGACGCCCACCATGGTCGAGGATCGGCTCGAGAGCGCGGCCGACGTGTTCCGGTCGTTGCCCGAAGTGAAGCCGCAGGGCTATTTCAACGCCTGGCCCGAGTATTTCCACAGCTTCGCCGACCAGGTCGGCCAGGAGCCTCGGATGCGCCGGCCCAAGCCCGGACCGCACGACATCACGCAGGCCGAAGACGCCTTGCTCTGGCTGCGCTGGCTCGAGCCCGCCGATGCGCGCCTGCTCTGGCTCCGAGCGAACCGAAAGCCGTGGAAGCCGATCTGCTGGGAACTCGGCATCAGCCGTGCCACCGCGAACCGACGATGGCAGTACGGGATCGCGGTCATCGTCTGGCGCTTGAACGGCAAGGTCGTTTCGGGGAAGAGATCGATGGAACATGTCATCGCAGTTGTGAGCGTACGACGCCTCTCCTAGGGTCGAGGCTCGATCAGACCAAGAGCTAGCCAAGGCCTACCAATAGCATCAGGATAGGGAGGCGAACCTTCTCAAGAGGTCTAGGAATATCTGAATGGCCGATGCCCTCAAAGAACTTCAAACGTTTGAAGAACAGGCGGATACCGAGATTGCCAAGCTTGCTCTGTGGCGACGCCCAATACGTAGCATACTTTCCCTGATCTATTTGTCTGCTGATGGGCAGTACGTGGGCACGCGATTTAACCGGAAACGCCCACGCAATGACGAGGTAGGAACTGCGATGATCACTCGCATGTCCTACGTTACCCCGTTTTTCGGCAAGTGCTCTCGTGAAATCGGCGCTGACGTAGATGATGCTCTAAGTGTTGTTGATGACCGATTTCAGACAGAAATCGAACAACTGCTCGGGTACGCGCACTTTTGCGAGATCATGCCTTTGGTGCGGCGCGGATTTTTCTCTGTTGAGCGCCAGCCTTCTGTGTTCGTACTCAGCCATCCAGACGAAGAATTCGTGAGACATGAGGAGAACGACATCTTGATGTCGGAGATGGTGTTGCCTCATGACCTGGCGCCACCTCCTTATCCAATCGAGAATTGCAAGCGGATGATCAAGGCTTGGCCAAAAATACCAGGCGACGCGTTGATCAAGGTCTTGAAGGGAGCCCACGATCACTACATCGAAAACGTTTTCGAGCTTCCTTTGCTGAGTGATGAAGCATTTCAGGAGGGGTTTGATTTTTCTCGTACGGACTTCATCCGCATCCGGGCCGCTCTTATGGCTTACGCAGATTTCTGTTTGGGAATGGCGGATGCAGCAGAACTGCTTTCTGGACGCGCATTCACTCGTCCGCGCCGCGAAAGGCTGCAGAGAGAAGTGCGGGTATGGGCGGCTCCCCTTCTGAACCGCAACCACATCATCGGAACGGCTGCAGGTCTAGCTGGGGTGGAACCAGATACGGCAGAGCGCATCATTGACCTCTTCACGCTCGATCTGGACAACCTGGACGGATCAGGCGCCGGTGAAGGTTTCTTTCCTCCGTTTCTCAGACTTGGGGACGCACTGCTGTTCTCTCCGCACGCCGTCAAGAGAACGATGCCGGAACGAAACCTCCTGTATGCCATGGTGCGGACTGACAAGAAGAGGTTCGACAACGTGGTCTCGAGTCACCTCGAGCCCGCCCTCCTCGAAGAAGTGGCTGGATACTTGTCGGCGCTACCCGGCGTGGAAGTGACTAAGAACGTTCATTGGGAGAAGGGAGAGATTGATCTTCTCGCATATCACGAAGCTTCAAACTCGGCGTTTCAGTTGCAGGCGAAGGCGGGGGTGCCTCCGCAGGGTGCGCGCATGGTGGCCCAAGTCGAGTCGCGGACGCTTGAGGCGGCGAAGCAGATCAGGCGCTTTCTTGATCTCAGCAGCGACGAGAAGGATGCGATTTGTTCGTCTGCAATTGGACGGAAGGTTGCGGGCGTAGTCTGGAGTAGCGGGATCTTGGTGCGGACATGCCTCGGAACGGAAAGAGCATGGACTGGCGTTGCGGGATTTGTCCCGCTGAACCCTGTGCTGCTGAGGGCAGCGGTCAAAAGAATCGCCATGGGCGGCGAATTCACGTTCGCAAGTTTAGGCGACGTCGCTGATGAGGCTTTGGCAGATCTGCGTGACCGTGCTGTTCGCGGATGGGATAACAAGAGCTTTGTCCTCTTCAACGAGAAGATCGAGTTGCCACTGCTGGATCTCGACTATGCAGCGATAAGGGGCTTCCGAGACGAAGCCGTGAGCTAGGCGTGTCAATGCATTCCTAGTCCACGACACAATTTTCGGCGATACACCGGACGGCGAGACGGATCGCCCTTCTCACGGTATCCATGGCGATATACTCGGGGTCGTGCTCTCGGGCGAACCGACGCTGATCCCGAGGTGGACACCGAGGCTGGCTTCCGGGGTTCAGCCGGGGTCCAGGCCGCCAAGTCTTTGTTTTCCGGTTCCTTTCCGGGCCGAAACGTATGCTGGAGGGCTTGGCTCGGCATTTCGCCAGCGACAGGGCCGGATTTTTGGGAAGCCACCGGAGCCCAGCGTCCAGCCGCGACGCCTGAAACCCTCGTGAATTCAAACACCTGATCGGCCACACAAGGTGAATACCCCGCGGATGCCGGAGTCCAACCGGAAGCCGGTGGACCCCGCCGTGCGGGAGTCCACCCGGCGGATGCCGATCGACCATCGACAGGAACCTGCATGACCCTCGCCTTCGCCCCCGAGCGGATCGAGACCTGGCCGCTTGCGCGCCTGCAGCCCTACGCGAAGAACGCGAAGGCGCATGGCGCGGACCAGGTCGCGAAGATCGCGGCCAGCATGGCCGAGTTCGGCTGGACCGTGCCGTGCCTCGTGGCAGAGGATGGCGAACTGATCGCGGGGCACGGGCGCGTGCTGGCCGCAACGCAGCTTGGGCTGACCGAAGCGCCGGTGATCGTGCTGGGGCATCTGACTGAGGCGCAGCGGCGGGCTTACCGCATCGCGGACAACAAGCTCACGGAGCTTGGGACCTGGGACGAGGCGCTGCTGTCGGCGGAACTGAACGACCTGTTGGCCGAGGATTTCGACCTGTCGCTGGTCGGTTTCTCTGACGGCGAGCTCGACAAGCTGCTGGCCTTTGTGCCGGAGGGGGACGGTGAAGAGGGTGGCGCCGGGGGCTCCGTGCCTCCGGTGACCATCCCCGAGCCGCCCCGCAATCCGGCCTCGGAGACGGGCGATCTCTGGATCCTCGGTGATCACCGGCTGCTCTGCGGTGACAGCACCAGCGCTGCCGATGTGCGCCGCCTGATGAATGGCGAGCGGGCGATCCTGTTCGCCACCGACCCGCCCTATCTGGTGGACTACGACGGCTCGAACCATCCGACGCGAAACAAGGACTGGTCCGCGTCCTACGGCACGACCTGGGACGACAGTTCGCAGGGGGCCGAACTCTACGACGGCTTCATCGCCGCCGCCGTGGCCGAGGCCATCGCAGAGGATGCCGCGTGGTATTGCTGGCACGCCTCGCGCCGCCAGGCGATGCTGGAGGCCTGCTGGGAGAAGGCCGGCGCCTTCGTGCACCAGCAGATCATCTGGGTGAAGGACCGCGGGGTTCTGACCCGGTCGCATTACCTCTGGAAACACGAGCCCTGTTTCATGGGCTGGCGGCGTCCGAACCGCCCGCCGAAGGTGGCCGAGCAGACGCTGCCCTCGACCTGGGAGATGCCCAGTTTCACGAAGGACGAGCGGCCTGACCATCCCACGCCGAAACCGCTCGACGCCTTCGGCATCCCGATGCGCCAGCACGTGGCGCGGGGCGGCCTCTGCTACGAACCGTTCTCGGGCTCCGGCTCGCAGATCATGGCGGGCGAGGCCAACGGCCGGCGCGTCTTCGCGATGGAAATAAGCCCGGCCTATGTCGATGTCGCCGTGGAACGCTGGCAGGCCGAGACCGGTCGTGACGCGATCCTCGACGGCGACGGTCGGACCTTCGCGCAGGTGAGGACCGAGCGGCTGGGCGCAGCCGCCGAACCACCGGCCGAGACGCCGGACACGGACGCCGTCCCCGAACCCGCGCGAAAGCGCAAGTCCGCCGCATGAAGCAGTCACGCCTCATGTCGCTGGTCGAGTCCGTCGCCAACGTGATCGTCGGCTACGGAGTCGCGGTC
>Ga0172382_10009463_pt1 | contig 13302 bp, 8 predicted proteins | sample Leawel138RmetaG_FD_122245 | JGI IMG/M metagenome (GOLD analysis project Ga0172382, IMG submission 122245) | Leachate microbial communities from a municipal landfill in Southern Ontario, Canada - Leachate well 138R metaG | ecosystem: Engineered > Solid waste > Landfill > Unclassified | place...
ACACTGCAAAGTCAGGCAATGTAAAAGCAAGCATTACATTGCCAATTGCAACTGATCACGCCTGCAGACCCAGGTTTCAGTCTGAAAACTAAAAGCCCCTCCAAAATTGGAGGGGCTTTCTTGGCTAAGGACTGAGTGGTTGATACAATATACACCTCATAATTGAAATCCTTGAAGAAAAATTATTTACTGCTAATTATTTGATCGAATAATTGCTTCCAAACACTCACATATTCATCATTTACGTTACCCCGAAATTTAGATTTCAACATTTCCTGCTTTACATCTTTCGCTAGTTGTACTTTATATCCAAGGGGCAAATCTACATTGAATTCCTTGCCCCATTTTTCGATTTGCCTGATTATAGGTTGGCTATTATCATATTCATTTTCAAAATTAAAATCTCTATTGTTGATTAGAAACTCTACAGGACGCGTCATAATTTCTTCAGGCATAAGATCCTCGATTTCTGCGTTTTGCCTGTTTAAAATACTCCCAATAGAAATAACTTTTTCTGGTTGCTCCTGGTAGAGATCTTGTAATAATTTGTTTTTATAATCTTCACCGGCTTTGTCTGAATCCAGAATAACAACAGGCAAACTTTCCTGTTTTCCTGCTACTAATGAGGTTAGTTGCTTTACTGACTTAACACCACCCGCGGGCATAAAAATTATCTCTCGATTTGGATTAATTTTCCCAACCGCAATAAGGTACTGTTTTATGGAGTTCAAATAGAATTGGTCAGATGTACCCTCAACAATTACCATTTCACATCCATTCAACATTCCTTCAGAAATTGATAAACCTAACGCCGCATGAACAGCAAAAACAGCACCGGTTGCTGTCGCCCCTTTTTCGCTGGCACGCAAATCATCTGATACTATTGTATAACCATTATCATCAATGTAGACCACTTTCGTTCTTTCTAGATTATCGATATCTACTAAAAAAGGAGAGTGAGTGGTAGTCAGTAATTGGTTGCTAATTGAGAGATTTTCAAAAAATTTCAATAAATCTTTTTGAGCTAAGGGATGTAATGATGTTCCAGCTTCGTCTAACAGCAAGATGCAGTTTTTATGAGAATCCTTACTCTCAACTAAGAATACTAGATAGAAGCTTAAAAACCATTGCAACCCAGTACTCCTATCTTCTAAAGATATCTTAGCTGGTCTTTTATCATCTGAGACCCAAATTCTGAAAAAATCACCATCTGCTTGCAAATCAAAAATATAATTTCCTTGTTTCCACCAATCTCGAAACCCACTTGTTAGTTTTGCAGAAGCTGAATTCAGCAGAATTTCCCTTTCCTTTGTCTGCTTTTGACCTTTTAGGATTTCTTCCTGTGTTAGTTCTCGAATTTTACCTTGTGAATCCAGCTGAACTTGTTGTCCCATTTCTAGTATTTCTTCTGGGTTAAGATTTACATACTCGAATAAGACTTTTAGTGTTCTTTGTTTAGCCAAAGATTTTTCTGATTTTTCTCTTCCGCTTCTGAAATCTTCAATAACTCGCGGGAGATATATTTCAGAATCTAAATTGCCATAATTTGCATAGTAAACAAATTTCGGAAGGTTCTGCATAATCAGGTCAGTTGCTTCTTCCATGTAATTAATGTCAGGCTGATCGTAAACATCCATTTGTTGTTTTATTTTAGATTGCAAATCAATCAGGCAAGGATTTATAGAAGATGTTTTCATTTCACTTGGCTTAATGTCCAATATGGACTCGACAATACTTACAACATCATTTTCCGGATTGGAACAATCTATTTCCTCTAGGCTATTTCTCAGTTCGCTTTCAATCTTATCTTTGAATCCTTCCTCGCCTTTTCCAGCCTCTTCTAAACTTGATAATTCCCCTAAAAAGTCACGAATAGAACTCTTTACATTTTCAAAAATGGTTTCTGGACTCTTGCTATAATTGTAAAAATCTATTTCATGATCGCCATTGTAATTACGCCTAATTGAAAAATCTCTAATCTGGTCAGGGGAGCAATTCCCTAGTGTTGATAGTTGTGTCAATAATCTATCATCGTCTATTTGAAACCATGCTTTTATAAACCAGTGCTCTGCTGGATTTGTCCTGTATTCTGCTATTTTCGATACAGGCATATCACTAGTAAATACTATTTCTCCTCCTCGAGCAGGATTTAGTTTCCATAATGCAAGAAGCACATTAGATTTACCGGCCTCATTAATTCCAATTAGTGTGGTAATATCTCCGCAACAGATTTCGCCACTGTCTCTGATCGACTTAAAGTCATGTACTCTAAATTTAGTAAGTTTCATCATCTACCTCCGGTATTATATGTTAATCACGATTTAGCACTATGTTTAATAACTTGCTGATACGACCTCACTCACGATCTGTACCATCTGCTTGTTATTAAGCTGGTCTCGGAAATACACCTTATATCCATCCAAGGACAAATTCTCAAAGAAAACCTTGGCGCATTCTATCTTTGCAGCTTCATCTCCTCTCAGCGAAGACTTATTTTCCACGTCTTTCGTTTCAACGATGAGGTTCAGTTCTTTTTCTCCGGATGCTCGCTTTACCACATACATAAAGTCAGGACTGTATGTGCCGCCTGTGATGGTAGGGATAGCGATACTGCTTCGTGGAATTTTCCCATAAACAATCACCTCTTCGATATCGGCTATGATGTTTTTCTGTTCCAGTGGTGAATCATAGGCAAAGGTATCATAAAGATATTTGTCACTCGGCGTTCCGGGAGTAATCTTTGTCCCTATTCTGCCTTGGGCAATTTCGTCAAGTACGGTGCCATCAGCTCTAGTCAAGGCAGTAGCTCCTCCATTTGCCTTGCACCTTGCATACGAGAAGCGTCCTTGTAACGAATTAGTCTTCCATGCTCGAAACTCTGCGCAAAAAGCGGCAACTGTATTTTCATTAAAAAGATCTGCTTCTATATCACCATGCCGCTCCTGATAATTGCATATGGCTTGATGGAGGAGATTAATAGGCAGATTTGTCGCCTTGTTGATACGCGAAAGAAACTCTCCATAAGGCAAGGGACGACTGACAACATACTGAGCACCTGTTTCTTCCAGAACGAGCATACTTCCGTCCTGTGAAACAACTTTTTCACGCCGGCTTGTCATGGCAACTTGGGTAAATATGCCTTCTTTTTCTAGAAGTGTTAAAAGAACATCCGGCAATTCCTCATCTAAATCACGGTCATAAAGTAAAAGATAACGCTCGTTTATCTTTTCCCATAATTCACGCATCTCTTGATAGACAGCTTTTCTGATTTTAATTGGTTTAGGCTTTTGCTTATTTAGATCCTTCACCTTGCCACTATACAGACCTTGCGCTAATTCAGGATATTCTTCCTGCATAGTGTCTCGGTTCTCATTATTAATATTCATGTGGCGGTCAATATAATTTTTGCTATAAAGTTCATCAAACATGGCATCCGCACTTATGCCACGCTTTTGAGCCAACATACTGAGGACTTTCTCAGTAATTGCCAAAGTCTGTGGAAGCTCTCCGTTAATCTGTTTAACAAGCTGTTCGGCAAAATCGAATTCAGTAAAGTCGACGATGTAGTTTAGCCAAAATTCTTCATTGGATATGCGGTTGCCATTTTCATCGACAGGTAGCCTAAGCCCTCTGCCGACTTCCTGTAACTTGCTAATTTCGCTTCCGCTCGAACGCAACTTGGCAATGGTAAATACATTGGGGTTGTCCCAGCCTTCTTTAAGTGTCCATTTGGAAAAAAGGAAACGTCTGGTGTTCCAAGAACCGTCCTTATGGCTGAAAGATAAGAGTTCTTTTTTTCCGTGTAAAATCTCCCGCACTTCTTCCGCTATGTCATCGTCTGAATCAGTGTTATCTTGCGAGAAATATCCGGCATGACAGGCTGAAATATCTGCTAGGCTGGCTTCTAGATATTCTTTGTACTCATATTCATGTTCAGTTAGACTTTGCAACTCTTCTTTAATCTTTTCCTTGAGCAAACGTTCAAAGGACTCTAAAAGGTAGGGTGCTTTCCCATCTGCGTCTTCACGGTAAGAGGTAATATCATCAATGAAGAAGAGGGCTAAGGTTTTAATTCTGTATTGTCGCCCACAGAAGTTCTCTCTTTCAGTTTCAAAGTGCCGCTCCAAAGCTAACCTGAGCATTTGCTCTTGGTAGGAAGTCATATAAATATCAACATCGAGTTCTTCGCCCTGTGTCTTTGTCTGACCATTAGAAAAAACAACCTCGTTTGCACTAATGCCATCAATGGTAATACCTTCAAAGGCAGTGTCAATCACAGACAGTGAATCGTCTTTTCGCAACGTATACGTTCTAGTCGGTCTATTCCTAGCCTTGTATTGGAAGTTAGCCGACTCTGTGCTTCGTAGGGATACAATTTTCACCTTGGCATTTTGGTCTGAAGCAGGTTCTAGATGTTCTTTGGCTACTCCTTTAATCAAGTTCTGATTGAATGACGCACAGGCATTTAAATCATAAAGCAGATTCTGATAGTCTTTCTTTGTGATCCTATTTCTGCCTCGTCCCGTTGTTATGTCAGGGAAAGTCGCACCAAAACGTATAACACACTGCGGCCTGATTTCTTCGGCAATAACTTTGTACGAAGCCTGATCTCTTGAAAAACGATGCGGTTCGTCAATGATAACGAACGGTCTCGTCGCACGAAGGGCATCCAGAGGTCTATAGAAACCCTCAACACCGTAATCATAATCATCCCGCCAAAGTAAACCAGTGTCTCGTCCTCGATACTTCCTATTGCTAGTCAATAATTGCATGTTAGTTACTAGAACATAAATCTTCTTCGTGTTTTGTAATGAGCCTTTAACAAAGTCACTGACTACGCCTGGAAAATAAGAACGTTTATTTTTCTTTCTCGTTTGTGCCGCAAGAACACCAACTTCCATCTCCGTACTATAGCCACAACTGTCGGAAAAGTGCCGACGGGCATAGGGGTCGAGGAGAAACTGGGCAGTGCCTGCTTTAATAGCGATAGAAGGTACAGCAATGATAAATTTGTTGATGCCGTAATTTTTGTGCAGCTCAAACATTGTCTTTGTGTAGACATAGGTTTTGCCGGTTCCCGTTTCCATTTTGATGTCAAGATTGAGGCAACATTCAGGTGCTTCAAAACTACGATAATCCGGAGGTAGGTTGCTTTGAATAGCTGTTATGTTTTGCCGTAAACGAACATCTTGTAAGTCAATCGTGGGATTTTCAAAATAGTTTCTTGACCTAAAGATACCGACACCCTCAAAGACTTGATTAAGCCTATCTACAGCTTCTTGTTGATGAGGAAGTCCTTGTTGTAGAATTAGTTCCATTCTATGACCTCCTCATTAGTAGCGAATATCAAAATTGATTCTGAGATTCTTTTCGGTCGCATTTAGGCGCTTGAGATTTGTCTGCAAAGACTCCATCTCAGTCCAAGTAAAGCTGTAACCAAAGAGAACGACATTTTCCGGATTAAATTCCGGATCAGTATCAAACCTTGTAACAATGGCTTCAATGGCAGAATGATCCAATCCTTTATCAATCAAATAAAGGTGTTTATCTATGTGATAACCGGTGTATGCACCAAAAGCTATAGCTTTCACTTTCGGAGAAAAGCCGTAGCCATCACGTACAAGCCAAGTTGTAAGAACTGTGTCTGTGCCAAACTCTTCCACTATATTGTTGGTGACGATTATCTCGTTAAGATTTCGATCAAAGTCTATAATGTCGTCAAGTTGTTTTCCGGCAGGCTCTTCTAGCACGTAATGCTTAAAGCCTAAATCAGCTGTAGTGTCAGGGTTTTCTTCTTTGATTTTCTTTGCGGCGCGAATGATACGTTCTCGACCGATCTCATCAATAGTACGGTAACCAGCATTATAGGCTGGTTTACCCTCCTCGATAATTTCTGGCAGTTGCACCATAATGAATTTTCTATTACCACCATCTTCCGAATTTAATTGCATGACGGCATCAGCAGTAGTCGCAGAGCCAGAGAAGAAATCGAGAACTATCGTGTCTTTAGCAAGAAGACTTAAAATCCATAAAATTAATTTAGTAGGTTTTGGATTTGTAAATAAAGTAGATGAACCAAATATGTTTTTAATTTCATTCGTACCATGAGTATTGAGAATTCCTTGAATAATGTTTTTGTATGGAGATGACCTAATAATCGGTTTTCCTTCATTATCAACATTTAAATAAATCTTGTAATACACTGAATATCCAGAGTTTTTTTCCCTTGATTCTTTTATTTCAATAAATCCATTTTCGATACCCCATTCGACCTTTTCTTTGCTCCATTTCCAGCGCCATCCATCATCTAATTGCCGATTACGTCCATTTGGGAAAGTACTTCGCCCACAGTTATCTTTAATACAATAGTCCAGCGATTCATGGTAACCTAAAGTACCTCTATCGAGATTGTCAGTATAGTATGGACCTCGAACATCAAAATATTCATCTTGTTGGTTATATCGTGCTACATCGTGTGCATCAATATTGTGATTAAAAGATAAATAATCACTTTTCATCGAATATACAAGTATGCTTTCTGTAACTACTGCAATATGATCTGCATCTGATGCACCTGTCTTTTTTTGCCAAACAAGACTTGAAATATAATTCTCCTCACCAAAAATATCATCACAAATCAATTTGAGATTTGCCTGCTCATTATCATCAATAGAAATAAAAATTACACCATCATCTGAAAGTAAGTCCCTTGCTAATTGTAATCTCGGATACATAAACATCAGCCAGGCAGAGTGAGATGCCGAGCCTCTCTTAGTTAGGTCCAAAACGCGCTGCGCTTTAGACTCGGAAATACTGAGTTTTGTCATCAAATCTTCAACGGTAAAATTAAAGCTGTCGCTATAAACGAAACCGTCCGAACCTGTGTTGTAGGGCGGATCTATGTAAATACACTTGATTTTTCCGGCATAGGATTTCAGCAGATGTTTCAATCCATCTAAATTATCGCCAGTAATGTAAAGATTTTCGCTGTTCTTATTTTCTTCTTTCTCATTATGCTCTTTATCCGGCTTAATAACCGTGGTTGTGTCAATAGAAGCGAGAAATCTCGCATAGTTCTTACCCAAGAATTTAAGCTCATAGCCCTCACTTTTGACATCAACCTTGTCGCTTATATATTCCTTGAAGCGCTCTAGATCAAAACTTCCGTCTTTACTGAAACAAGCGGGGAAATGCTCTTTCAATACATCGAGCTCACGATCTTGTGCAGAGATTGTTTCATTGCTATCCAGAATATCTTTAATCATGCTTCATCACCCTCATCAATAAATTCCAAAATATCATCCACACCGCAATCAAGCACTCGGCAGATTCTTTCAATGCTGTCGAGCGAAATGTATTTTCTGCGCTTTATTTGCGTCATTACATTCCCGGAGAAACCGGCCTTTTTAATGAGTTCGGAATTGCTCATCTGCCGATCAATCAATAAATGCAGCAGTTTGTCATAGGATACAGCCATACGTTTTTCCTTCCGTCATTGATAAACTACACCTATTCTATCATCTTCATGTGAATAATTCCATAAAAAATGACTCATATTGCCTGTTTTTGTTTTGCTCCTGCACAAACACACAGGTGTGTAGCAGGATGTAGCAGGTTTTTTCAGTTACCCCTATTTAAGCGAAATATAGAGCTATATAGAAAATCCTGCTACAAGCTGCTACAAAGCTAAAATCCAGCCGCAAGTGTGTAGGAATCGGCGCTCTAAGTTCAGCTTAGGGCGTTTTACTTTTTGTAAAAAGTTTTCTTTACCACGTTCAAAATGCCTGTTTTCCTGCCTACAGAGTGAGAGGAAGAATTCTGCGCCCAAGATTCAACATAGATCGTCACCAAAAAAATTACTCAAAACCATCCCTTCTGTCCAAGGGGAAGGTGAAGGGAGTTCTTCCTCAATACAAGAGAGAGCAGGTTAAAGCATGAGCAAAACAAATTATCAAAAAAGCTGCCCAAAATCGCCCTCTTTGTCCAAGGGGAAGGTGAAGGGAGTTCTTCCTCAATACAAGAGAGAGCAGGTTAAAGCATGTACGAGCAAATAGCAAAAGACATAAAAGAAAACGGCAGGTTCTGTCTCTGGCGTTATGAGAAGCAGCAAGGCAGACGAACGAAAGTGCCCTATCAGGTGAATGAAAAACGGGCAAGCAGCAGGAACATTCAGCATTTCATGGGCTTCGATGAAGTTATAAAAGCCGTGCCTCAGTACGACGGCATCGGCATGGGCGTTTTCTCTCCCTTTGCCGCTGTAGATATTGACGACTGTATCAAAGACGGAAAGTTCTCAGAGCTGACAGAGGATGTCATCCACACGCTTGATTCCTATACGGAGTACAGCCCGTCGGGAAAGGGCGTCCGCATCATTTTGAAGGTTAAAGATTTCACCTTCGATAAAGACCGCTACTACATCAATAATCGCAAAATCGGTCTTGAGGTTTATGTGCCGGGTGCGACAAACCGCTTCGTCGCCTTGACCGGAAACACCATTCATTCCAAAGAACCTGAATACCGGGATGAGGAATTACAGCTCGTCCTTGACCGCTATATGAAGCGTGACGAGCTTTCTTCTTCTCCTCAGCGTACCGTCCCCGGCAGCTACCTTGAAGACGAATCCATCATCCGGAAGGCACAAAAAAGCAGACAAAAGGCAAAGTTCCTAAAGCTATGGCAAGGCGATACAAAGGGCTATGCCAGCCCGAGTGAAGCTGACCTTGCCCTATGCTCCATGCTCGCTTTCTGGTGCGGCGGAGATACGGAGCAGATGGATCGCATCTTCAAAAAATCCGGACTCATGCGGGATAAATGGGAGCGGGACGATTACCGCAAGTCTACGCTTGATAGAGCCGTAAAATCTTGTACATCCTTCTATAAACCTGTGCGTGTCGCATCTCCAGCGGAGGACTTCAACAACATTTTAGGGCAGCTGCAAAGCTTTGACCTTTTGAACAATCCCCGCTACCGCTTTGGCGATATCGGCTTTGGCAGGCTATTTGCCGATGTGTACAAGGACATCTGCCGTTTCGTACCGGAGCGAAAGAAATGGTACGTCTTTAGCGGCAACTGCTGGCAGCCGGATGTGGGAAGCCTAAAGGCGATGGAGCTTTGTAAGAGCCTGGCGGACAGTCTCCTGCAGTACGCTCTCACCATCAACGAAGAGCATCTGCGGACGAACTTTCTCAAAGAATGCGGCAAATGGCAGCAGAGAAGATTCCGGGAAACCTATCTCAAAGAAGCCCAGAGCGTTTATCCCTTGCCTTTTAAGACCTTTGATAAGGATCGCTATCTATTGAACTGTCAAAACGGCACGCTTGATTTAAGGACGATGCACTTTCATGAACACAAGGCTTCGGACTTTTTAAGCAAAATCGCGGGTGCATCCTACCTGCCGGATGCTTACTCAAAGCGCTTTAAACAGTACATCGACGAGATTATGAGCGGCGATCAGGAGAAGGCAAAATTCCTGCAAAAGTCCCTAGGCTATGCCGTCACGGGAGATACCCGGCATGAGTGCCTCTTCTTCCTCTACGGCGAAACCAGCCGCAACGGCAAGGGAACGCTCATGGAAAGCGTGCTCAAAGTTCTGGGCGACTACGGCAAAGCAGTAAGACCTGAAACCATCGCCCAGAAACGCTTCTCAAACAGCCAGGCACCGAGCGAGGATATCGCAAGACTGGTCGGCATCCGATTAGCCAATATTTCTGAGCCGGGACGAGGACTTCTTTTAAATGCCGCCCAGGTCAAAACCATGACGGGAAACGACACTCTGAACGCCCGCCTTCTCCATGAGAATAGCTTTGACTTTGAACCGCAATTCAAGATCTACATCAACACCAACTACCTGCCTGCCGTAAACGACATGACGCTCTTTTCAAGCGGCCGGGTGCTCATCATTCCCTTTGACCGCCACTTCAATGAATCGGAACAGGACAAGAGTTTGAAGGAGCGCTTCGCAAAACCGGATGCGCAAAGCGCCATTTTAAACTGGCTGATCAAAGGCTACCGGCTTTTATGTGAAGAAGGCTTACAGCCGCCCAAGGCGGTACTGGAGTCTACAGAAAGCTATGCCCGTGAGAGCAACAAGGTCATGCAATTTTTAGAAGAAGTACTAATTCAAGATCCGGATGCGGAAACAAGAACGGCCGAAGTCTACGACGCTTATCGCGCCTGGTGTGTAAGAAACGGTCTCTTTCCTGAAAATAACCGAAACTTTAATCATGAGCTAAGGAAAGTTGCGAATGTCACGAGGAAAAGGCCGAAGACGGGCGGCAATCCTACCACACTGCTTTTAGGCTACAGGTTAAGCGCTGGTGAGGAGTTTCTCCCATGAACACACGGTCTGTAGCAGGATGTAGCAGGTTTTTTCAGTTACCCCTATTTAGACGAAATAGAGAGGTATATAGAAAATCCTGCTACAAGCTGCTACAAAGCAGATTTCTCCCGAAACTGTGTAAGAGCGGACGGCCTAAGTTCAGCTTAGTCCGTCAAGGATTACTCAAAACCTGCCTTTCTGTCCAAGGGGAAAGTAGGGAGACACATTCCAGCAATAAACGCTGTGGACAAACGTGCCGCCCGCCCTGAACAAAAACAGGAAAAATCAGCAAGGAAAGGAGGAAAGCAATATGCAAAATCCGACTATCGTCGACAACAAGAAGTACCGCTTCTACTGCCAGCTAAGAGACGTGTACCAGCGCCCGGTCTTTGTCTACCAGAGTAAGGAAGCAAGTCCCTGCAACTGGCGTATCTGCTTCGGCTGGACGTCGCTGCATTTTAGGACGTACCGGGAAGCGATGGACTACTGCAAAAGACGGGGCTTTACCGCTCCAAACGGCGAGCCTCTGCCATGACCCCTAGGGGGATGGGAATCCCTATAAAGGGAATATCGTGCAACGGGCGGTGGGCTTCGCACAAAAAAAGTTCAATTCAAACGGGGGATTAACCCCAAACAAATTTTAGGAGGAATTTACCTATGTTAAACACAAGCATTTACAAATCAGAATTTCAAGACATGCTGCGTAACCGCAGCAAAGATGGTAACGCCTTAAAAGAAGGCCTGGACACGACAAGCGGCGGCTATCTCATGCCGGGCTACGATGCGGACAAGTTCTATCAGGCGATGGAAAAGGACTGCCTGTTCAGGAAGTATGCGACGAAAATCGCTCTTGACCGGACAGACGGTACGATTATCGCTGTCGCTTCCACAGGTACGGCGGAAGTAACGGGCGAAGGCCAGCTCTACCCGGTGGACTCCGACAGCATCACCAAGATTCCCTATGGTTCTTTCAAGATTGCATCGTTCTGTAAACTTTCCCAACAGTTCATAAGCGATACGAAGTTTGATCTTGACACCTACCTCATGCGGGAATTTGCCAGACGCTTTGCCCGTGCAGAGGAGAAAGTCCTGCTCACAGGAACGGGACAAGACGAGCCGCTGGGACTGCTAAATAGTGCCGATACCGTATCAACGGTGGGAGCAGGTCAGATCACCTTTGACGATGTGGTGACGCTCTACTTCTCACTGGCAGCGGAATACCGGAACGATGCCGTCTGGATTATGAACGACGAGACTGCTTTCACGCTTCGGATGTTAAAAGACCAAAACGGCCATCCTTTCTGGGAACATGGTCAAGATAGGCTCTTCGGAAAACCCGTTCTTATCAGCCCGTATATGCCTAACATCGTAAGCGGAGCAAAGCCGATTCTCATCGGTGATCTGTCCTACTACTGGCTCTTACAGAGGCAGGAACTGACGATTAAGCCCTTGTTCGAGCTTTTCACAGGCGAAGGTCAAGTCGGCTATGCCGCCTATGAGCGCCTGGACGGAAAACTCATAAGGCAGGATGCCGTTCGCATGCTCACGGTTCAATAAGCCTAAGTCCTGCTTAGGCTTGGCAAATAACTCTATGTTCAGCATAGGGTTCAGACAAGAAGTCTAGATTAAAACTAGGGTTAAGGCTCGGGAGCTTTGTGTCGATACATCCCGGTTCCCGAGCCGATTTTTCAAACAGGTGATGCTATGGAAAAGAGAGATTTAGAAAAGAATGTCCTTTGCTACCAATCGCTGATGGCGCTCCTCTTTTCCCTTTATGAAGAGGAGGAAATGGACGAGTCCTTTATCCGGGAAGCGGAGAAAATCATCGCTGAAAAAAGCGGGCTTTCCGAGAAAAGTATTTTCCGCTATGACCTTGATAAATAAGGCGTTCTGAGTGATGTATATACATACCTATATAGAGGAGGTGGAGAATGCGAAAGGTAGAAAAATTGCCGCTTAAAAAGAATGCGGAAACAACAAAAACAAAGGTCGCTGCCTATGCCCGTGTGTCTACAGGAAAAGATGCCATGCTGCACTCCCTCTCGGCCCAGGTCAGCTATTACAGCAAGCTTATTCAGCAAAGGGCGGACTGGGAGTATGTCGGCGTGTATGCCGATGAAGGTATCTCCGGTACAAGAGAAACAAGAGAAAATTTCCAGCGGATGCTGGATGATGCAAGGCTTGGAAAGATTGATGTAATCCTCACCAAGTCCATCTCCCGCTTTGCCAGAAACACACTGCTTCTTCTTGAAACAGTGCGGGAGCTGAAAGACCTTGGTATCGCTGTCTATTTCGAACGGGAGAAGATTAACAGCCTTACAGCGGACGGTGAACTTATGCTCTCACTCCTTGCTTCCTTCGCTCAGGAAGAGAGCTTATCCGCCAGAGAAAACAGCCGCTGGAGCATTAAGAAGCGGTTTGAAAAGGGCGAAATCGTCGGTATGGCGCATCTCTACGGCTATGACTTCATCGATGGAAAACTCGTCATTAACGATGAAGAAGCCGAAGTCGTTCGCATGATTTACCGGGATTACATTTCCGGGATGCAGAGCGGCGAGATTACAGAGAAGCTCAATGCCCTCGGCATCCCGAAGAAGCTTGGCGGCAAATGGAAACCGGGCGATATTGCGAGGTTCTTTAACGAAAAGCACACAGGCGGCGCCCTTCTCCAAAAGACCTATAAGGATGATGCCGTGTGTTCAAAGACGCACATCAACCGGGGAGAAAGAGACTTCTATCTGGCGGAGAATACGCATGAAGGGATTATTGACAAAGAAACTTACAGAGCCGCAAAAGAGGAAGTGAAACGCCGTACATCGAATAAGTATCCGCCGAAGACCATACAAAAATATCCCTTCCGCAAGATGATCCGCTGCGGAGATTGCGGAGCAAGCTTTAACCGCAAAAAGACCAGGACGGAAGTCTTCTGGCGCTGTGCGGCAAACCTAAGATGCAAGGACTACAAGTGCTCCATGAAAGGCGTG
>Ga0172382_10009464_pt1 | contig 13302 bp, 12 predicted proteins | sample Leawel138RmetaG_FD_122245 | JGI IMG/M metagenome (GOLD analysis project Ga0172382, IMG submission 122245) | Leachate microbial communities from a municipal landfill in Southern Ontario, Canada - Leachate well 138R metaG | ecosystem: Engineered > Solid waste > Landfill > Unclassified | place...
CAGTGCCGCGATCGGCTTTTCAAAATCGAGAAAACTTACCATAGCCTGCCGTTAAGCTGCCCCGCGCTTCAGGTCAACGAGCGGATGGCGGCGATTGACCAGTTCGACCAGATGCGCGGCCTCAACATGGGTATAGATTTGCGTCGTGCCGATATCGGCATGGCCCAGCATGGTTTGCAGCGCGCGCAGATCCGCTCCACCCGACAATAGGTGCGTTGCGAAGGCATGACGCAGCACATGCGGGCTCAGCCGTTCCGGGGAAATCCCGGCTGCGGCTCCCAATTCCCTCACGATCTGGAACAGGCGCACGCGGCTGAGATGAGACTTTCCAGAAGGGAATAACCATGCCGAGGAAAGCGGAACCATATTTCCCCAGCGCGCAACCGCCGCACGGGCGCGGTCGGAAACGGGGACAAGCCGTTCACGCCCGCCCTTGCCCTTGAGAATCAGAAAGGGCCTGTCAGGATGGATCGCATTGCGCGGCAGGGACACCAGTTCGGTGGCGCGCAGGCCGGAGCCATAAAGCAATTCGAGCAACGCCAGCGCTCTGACCGATACTGTAGACGCAGTTTCGCCCTCGGCCTTCTTCTCAGTGACCGAAAATAATGCCTCTATTTCGTCTCGCGTCAGGACTTTCGGCAAGGGCCGCCGCGTGCCCGGACGGACGATCAGTTGCGCCGGATTATCGGCGCGCAGCCCCTCCTCCTCCAGAAAGGCATAGAAACGCCGCAGGGCCGAAATCTTGCGCGCGACGGTCGAAGCCGCCAGCGTGGCCCAGCCCTCCCCCAATTCGCGCAACTCCTCTGCCCCGGCACCCGACAGCCCCCGCTGACCGAGAGCGGCACTCGCGCCTTCCAGATCGGTGCGATAGGCGAGCAACGTATTCCGTGCCGCGCCCCGCTCGACGGCAAGCATTTCCATAAACTGGTCGATCAGCGCACGATCGGAGGGAATCGCCTGAATATCTGTATCCGGGCGAAGCTGTGCCGCCACCTTCAGGTCCGCATGATCGCTTCGACGGCGATCATGCGCGCCGCAGGATCAAGTCCGACACGGCGCAGAGCCGAAACAATATGGTACAGATGTTCGGGAGGCATCCGGCGCCAGTCGCTGACCTGCATGCCGATGGCCACAAGCAAGGCGACCGTAGCCTTCTCCCCGCGCCCCGCGGCACCATCGATGGCCTGTTCCCAGCGGGTGCGAGCATGGGTAACAAGCCCTGCTTCGCTGGCGATCTTGCCGATTTCCTCGCCGCGCGCGCGGTCCAGCGCCATAAGCCCGGCAAGTAGCATCTTGCCGCGCGGGCCATCCTGCCCGACATAATCGCGCAACCGATCCACGGGTACATCAACGACCATCCGCGGCGCACCGACAGCGAGCATGGCCCAGCCATCCGCCGCCCCCGCCTCCTGCAACACGGCACCGGCCTTCGCCCAGCGTTCCGCGCTGATGTCATAGCCTGCACTCAGCATCGCGGCGATCAGGCTGGAGAAATCCGCTCCATCAACAGCGGTAACCGGCAAGGCTGCCGCAGCCCTCGAAATCGCGAGCATCGCCAGAATATTGCGATGCCCTTCTTCGCCCCAGAGCGATCGCATCGCATCAATGCGATCATCCACGTCCGGCGCGCCATAGGCGAGGCGCACGGCATTGGCGCGCGCCTGAAAATCATCCGGCGCGGCATCATTACCGTCGAGTTCGGCATAATAATCGACCAGAGCGCTGCCCGAAAACACCCCGAGCCGGGCTGCCGTCTCAACGCCCGGCAGCCGTTTTTGGAGCGCGAGCATCGGCGCGCGGGCCTGCCAGGCGAGAACCTGCCGTCCGGCCCCGTTCATCAACGGCGCGGGAATATCGACATTCAGCGCGGTGGCAAGGCCATAGCGCCAGGCGGTAAGCTGCTCGACGCCATCCCATTCAATCTTGACCGAGCGTCGGGCATTGGCGCCAGCGCCGACCGCCTTTTCGGTCAGCCGATAGTCGATACCTCTCGTGCGCCCGCGTCGTTCAGTCTGGTTGAGGATCGCGCTGGCCCGCCCCTGCTCGGCGGAAAAAGAGGCGCAGATCGCTTCTGCCATGGTCCAGCTTGGCGAAGTGCTCCGGGCTTTCGCACCCTGATAAAGCGGGCACAGGCCAATGGGGTCGGCGCTGGCGAGATAGACCTGCATTGCCACGGCATAGAGGCGCGGACTGAACCGGTCATTATCCACGCTCTGTACCAGCATGCGCGCGGAATCCGCTTCGCCCATACGCACCAGCAACCAGGCACGCTCAGCCACCCAGTCGGCGCCATCGATATCGCCCGGCGTATCCACCGCCGACAGCAGCGCGCGACGCAGCAGGATCGATGCCCAGCGCGAAACGAAAGGGGCCTTGGCTTCGCGCATCAGGGTCGCCAGATATTTGCCTGAGGCTTGCCCGAACGCGTCGGGGGCGACTCCGCCAGTAGCGGGCGAAAGCGGGCCCACCCGGTCCAGTGACCGGCGCGCCCTTGCCGGCAGGTCATATTTCTTTTGCTGCTCGGCCAGCTCTTCCGGCGTCAGTTCCGCCTCGGTAACGATATTCGAAACGGCATCCCCGGCGCCGACACCGGACAGATCGAGCTGCAATGCGGGCTTTCCCGGCTGGGTCTGCTGAGACGAAGCCGGTGAAGGCGATGGCGCCTGCGGCTCTTGTATGGGTTCCTCGGCGGGAGACGCGTCACCGAAACCGGGCGGAAGCAAGGACGTAGGGCCTTGTTGCGCGATCAGCGGAACGGCCGCCGCAAGCGACAGGCCCGCAAGGCCGGTACCGATCAGCAAGCGGATGCCACGAGGCTTCCGTCGCCGTCCGTTTCGTATATCCTCGTTCGCCGGTTCGCGCATTGCCGCTTATTGCCCCAAGCGGTCGGCGGGAATCGCCTTTTCAACCGGAGTCTGCGGCTTCTCGCCGCCACGCTGCCACGCCAGAACGAGCACCGCCACGACCAGTACCGGAAAAACCAGACGAATAATGGGCAGCCGCCGACGACGACGGGAGCTTTCGAACATGCTGTTGCTGCGTTTGATCTTCATGATGGCGGAGTGGTCCTGACGTGATGGCCTTGATGGACGAGATTATCCTGACAGACGAGACGGGGCAATTTGGCTTTTGCCTGTCGCGCGCGGGGCTGTATAGCCGCGCCCAGCATGCAACGAAACAGCAAATCCGTTCAAGACCCGCACCAACCGTCGATCGTACTTATCGGTATGATGGGCGTCGGCAAATCAACCGTCGGCCGCCGCCTGGCGCAACGGCTCGGCCTGCCCTTTGTCGATGCCGATGAGGAAATCGAAAATGCAGCCGGGATGACCATCACCGAAATTTTCGAAAAATATGGCGAAAGCGGCTTTCGCGACGGCGAGAGGCGGGTAATTGCCCGCCTGCTCGACGAGGGGCGGCAGGTCATTGCCACCGGCGGCGGGGCGTTCATGAATGAGGAAACCCGTGCGCTGATCCTGAGCAAGGCGGTCGCCATCTGGCTGGATGCCGATATCGACCTGCTGGTCGAACGCGTCTCGCGCCGGGAGGGGCGCCCTCTGTTAAAGGGACGGGATCCGCGCACCGTGTTGCTGGAACTGGCGGAAATTCGCAACCCCGTCTATGCGCAGGCTCCGCTGCATATTCGGAGCGGCAATGGTCCGCATGAACAGACGGTGGACCGCATCATGGAGGCATTGGGAGCATGACCGTCGTACCGGTAGCGCTGGGCGAGCGCAGCTATGACATCAGGATCGAGGACGGTCTGCTGGACCGCGCCGCAGAGTATCTGAAGCCCTATGTCCGGGGCGGGCGTCTGGTCATCGTCACCGACAACCATGTCGAGACGACGCAGCTTCCCCGGTTGCGCGCCGGTCTTTCCGCGGCGGGTATCGAAACACGGGTCATACCCCTTCCGCCGGGCGAAAGCACCAAGAGCTGGTCGCAACTGGAAGCCCTGATGGACGAGTTGCTTAGGCTCGAAATCGAACGAAAGGATCATATCGTTGCGCTGGGCGGCGGCGTGATTGGTGATCTGGTCGGTTTTGCCGCCGCGATTCTGAAACGCGGATGCGGATTCGTGCAGATACCGACCTCCCTGCTCGCACAGGTGGACAGTTCGGTCGGAGGCAAGACCGCGATCAATACGGCGGCGGGCAAGAATCTGGTCGGCGCATTTCATCAACCCGCACTGGTCCTGATCGATCCGACCAGTCTCGATACCCTGCCCCGGCGGGAGGTCGGCGCAGGCTATGCCGAGGTTGTCAAATATGGTCTGATCGACGATCCCGCCTTTTTCGACTGGTGTGAGACGAACGGAACCAGGCTGCTTTCCGGCGATCCCGAGGCACGGTCCTATGCGATTGAAAAGAGCGTGTGCGCCAAGGCGGCGATCGTTGCCGATGATGAGCAGGAACGCAGCGGGCGGCGCGCGCTCCTCAATCTTGGGCATACTTTCGGTCATGCGCTGGAGGCGGAAACCGGCTATGGCGAACGCCTGCTCCATGGGGAGGCGGTGGCCGCAGGCATGGCGCTGGCTTTCCGATTCTCGGCTGCACAGGGCCTGTGTCCGACGGAAGATGCAGAGCGCGTTACCGCCCATTTGCGCGCGGCGGGATTACCCGCCAGTGTTCGCGATGCAGGCGTTGCCGCCAGCGGCGCGACTCTTGTCGCTCATATGATGCACGACAAAAAGATGGAGGGCGGCAAGCTGCCCTTCCTGTTGGCGCATGGCATCGGCCAGACCTATCTGGACCGGGAAGTCGACCTTGCGGCGGTCACGGCCTTCCTCGACGGAGAAGACGCGGCGGCCTGAACCGTTCAGAAAATCATCCCTGCGGCGCGCGCAGGAAAGCAATCGCCGCCCATATCCATGCGACGATCAGCAGACTTCCACCGATCGGAGTGATCGCTCCGAACCAGCGCGGCGCGCCCAATGCCATCGCATAGAGGGTGAAGGCGAATATCGCCGCGCCTGCCAGCATCAGCCATGCGGGAGCCGGTGCCACCCGGATCAGCGCAATCGCGGCAACAGCGTGAATGAGCTGGTAGGTGCCGCCGGTTCGCAGCCATTCGGCCGCCTGAGGAGACGAAGCGCCATGGGCACCGAAGGCGCCCGCCGCAATCGCCAGCGCGCCGCTTAATGCCGCAAGAAATCCGAGCATTTCATTCTCCTTCGCCACTATTCTCGCGCGCGCGTAACGTCATCGTCCGACCCGGACGATAAAGCAGATCCTTGGCCGCCAGCAAATCGCCCTGCTCCAGCTGAAGATCATAGCGAGCCCGGTCGTTATCGCGATATTGGCGTTCCACCTCGGCCGCCTCACGGTCATCCACGCCGAGCAGCTTCATCGACGCAACGCCCATGGCAATTGCCGATTCGAACACTTCCCGCACGGTGCCGGCAAGATCCAGCTTATGCAGGCGCAGCATCTGGCTGCGGTCGAACACGCGCACGACAATCGCCGCCTGAGGAAAGGCCTTTTGCACCGGCTGCAATATTTTCTCGTCGAGGGAGGGATCATCGATGCAGAAAGCGATCAGGCGCGCCTCTTCCGCCCCGGCGCTGCGCAACAGGTCAACGCGTGTACCGTCACCATAATGGACCTTGGTATCGAACCGCCCGCTCAGTTCGATCTGGGCGGGCTTGCGATCGATCAGGGTTACAGCAAAGCCCCGCCCCGTCAGCATCTGGGCGACAGTCTGACCGAACCGGCCATAGCCGACCACGATCGCGGCTCCCTGCTCGGAAATTTCAGGCGTTTCGAATTTCTCGGCCGGCGCCTGACGCGCAAGTTCCAGTCGGCGGGCAAACAGCATCAGGAACGGAGTGGAGGCCATGGAGATCGTCACCACCGCGCTGAACAGGCTTGCCGCCTGCGGCGCGATCAACAGGGCTTGCCGCGCCTGCCCGAACAGCACGAAGCCGAATTCACCACCCTGACTGAGCAACAGACCAAGACCCAGTGCCGCCCGGATATTCATGCCGAACAGCAGCGCGAGCCCGGTGAGTATTGCCACCTTCACCACCACCACGATGGCCGCCATGCCGATCACGAAGAAAGGATGTTCGATTACCGCCTGAATATCGAGCACCATGCCGACCGCAAGGAAGAACAGGCCGAGCAGGATCGAACGGAAAGGCTCGACATCCGCCTCGATTTCGTGACGATAGGGGGAGTCAGCCAGCAGTACGCCGGCAACAAATGCCCCCAGCGCAGTGGACAGGCCCAGCGCATGCATCAGCGATGCGCTGGCCAGAACTGTAAACAGGCCGACGACAACGAATAATTCCCGCTCCGCCATACTTCCGACAAGCCGGAGTACCGGCCTCAGCAGGAAGCGCCCGGCAAACCCCAGACCGATGATCGCACCGACCGTATAGAGCGCAAGTATCCATCCGGGCGGACCGCCGGCATCATCCGGGTTGCGCGACAGTGCCGCGACAATGGTGATAAGGGGAACGATCGACATATCCTGAAACAGCAGGATCGAAAAGGCTTTTTCCCCGAAAGGCGAATTGATCCGTCCGCTGCTTTTCAGCCCCGGGAGCACCTGCGCGGTTGAAGACAGCGCCAGCGGCAGGCCAAGGGCAATCGCCGCCCCCAGCGTAAAGGCGGTGCCATAATAGATGATCGCGGCAAGCGCGACGCCGGAGAGCACGACCTGCGCCAGACCAAAGCCGAATATATCTTTTTTGAGCCGCCATAGACGCGCCGGATTCAGTTCCAGACCGACAATGAACATCAGCAGGACGATGCCGATTTCCGCAATGTCCAGCTTCGATTGCCCGCCGCCGACCAGCGCCAGCCCCTGCGGCCCGACCAGCGCGCCTGCGACCAGATACCCCAGTACCGACCCGAGGCCCAGCCTTCGGAACAGCAACACGAACAAGGTCGCGAAACCGAGCAGGATTACGCCTTCGCTCAGCAACAGATCGGTGGGGCTGCGCACCATTCCCTGTGCAGCCCCCTGAACGGCGCCGTGCGCGGCCCCCTGAAGGGACAAGCCGTTCATGCCCGTTCCTCCCTTTCCTTGTCGGCTTTCACCGCAAGAGCGCGGCCCGCCGCTTCGGCTATAGTTTCAAAACCAAGCCTTATCGAAGGGTGCCGCGCGGGATAATGGCGGGCTGCGGCAAAAATTTCCATTCCCGGCCAGAAATCAGCCATATCCGGTGCGTCGGGTGCAGCCAGATAGGCCGTCAGGGCCTTGGCGGCGTCAGCCATCTCCGCGGGGCTTTTCCCGATCGCATGAGACGCCATCAGGGATGCGGAGGCCTGCCCCAGTGCGCAGGCCCGAACATCCAGACCGAGACCCGCTATTCTGCCGCCTTCATCCAGCACCACATCGGCGATGATGCGGCTGCCGCAGGTCGGAGAGCGCCGGTCAGCGCTGGCATCGGCCACCGCAAGGCGCCGATGACAGGGAATGGATGCGGCAAGGCGCAAAATCTCTCGATTATAGAGGGCCGAGGACATGGCTTGGACGTAGAAGTTTGCGGTCGCGAGGAAAAGAGAAAAGCCGGACAGAAACGAAATGAATATTTATTTCAGCCCGCGCCATCCTTATCGCCCTCCCCCTTTGCATCACCGGCTCCGGTTTCGCCCGACCAGAAATCATGATCGCCTTCGCTCCGCTCTCGCACGAAGCGGCTCATCATGGTGCCGCTGGCCTTGAGCAAGGGGTAGCTGCGCGCGCTGGTCATCCATTCAGGGCGCTTCCCACCGATCCCGAAGAAAAGGTCATAAGCGAGGGTGAACGCCAGAAACGCGACCGTCGCGACAATCAGCCCCTTTAGCACACCGAAACCACCGCCCAGAATGCGATCGACCGGCCCCAGCACGGATGTGCGCACGCTTTGCCCCAAACGCCGGGCCAGCAGCTTTCCAGCAAAAAAAGTGAGAATGAACAAGGCGCCAAAAGTCAGGATCGAAGTCGTCGCGCCTGGCCCCATCCAGACCCCGGCCAGATCGGTCAGAGGGGCAAGAAACAGATAGACAGCCATAACCGCGAAAACCCAGGCGAATAGCGACAGCACTTCCTCGACGAAGCCGCGCAGAAAACCGGTCACGGCCATCCCCCCGGTCAGCAGCAGCATGGCCATGTCGAGCGCGGTCATCGATAAGGGTTCCTGTAACAGCGGCCTCTATCGTGCGCGGAAATCGCACCGGCCCGGAAGCAATCGGCATTCATCATATTATGCATCGAACATAACGGTTTTCCGCGCCCTGAAACGCACAATCCTGAAAGCGGAGAAGTACCGAAATCACAAAAAACACCATTTGCAGGCCATCAGTGCGGATGACCGATGGACCTACCCCCGGCCCAGCACCCGGTCAACATATTGTGCAAGGGTATGATAACCATGATGCCGCAGGCCGCCCATGTCACCGGACAGGCCGGAGGGCGCCGCCGCTTCGGTAAAGCCGAGCTTACCCGATTCGCGCAGACGCAATGGTGCGTGGGCAACGGGCCGGATTTCCCCCGAAAGCGCAACCTCACCGAAAAAGACCGTTCCTCTTGGAACCGGTCGCTCGGCAAGCGCCGAAACCAGCGCAGCCGCCACCGCCAGATCGGCCGCAGGGTCGGAAATACGATAGCCGCCTGCAATATTGAGATAGACCTCGCAACTGGCGAAACTGATGCCGCAGCGCGCTTCCAGCACCGCAAGGATCATTGCGAGCCGCCCGCTATCCCATCCGACCACCGCCCGGCGCGGCGTCGCCCCGCTGGCAAGGCGCACGGTCAACGCCTGTATCTCTACCAGCACCGGCCGCGTTCCTTCCAGCGCGGGAAAGACGGTCGCCCCGGCAACATTTTCATCCCGGTCGGTCAGAAACAGGGATGACGGGTTGGTGACTTCCTCCAGCCCCTGCTCAACCATCGCGAACACACCGATTTCGTCGGTGCCACCGAAACGGTTCTTGATCGCCCGCAATATCCGGTACTGATGGCTGCGCTCCCCCTCAAAGCTCAGCACCGTATCCACCATATGTTCGAGCACGCGCGGCCCGGCAATGCTGCCGTCCTTCGTTACATGGCCGACCATTACCAGCGCCGTACCCTGTTCCTTGGCGAAACGGATCAGTTCCTGCGCACTGGCGCGCACCTGACTGACGGTGCCCGGGGCACTTTCGATCAGGTCGCTGTGCATCGTCTGGATCGAATCGATGATGAGGAAATCGGGCACGCTTCCCTTCCCCAGCGTCGTCAATATGTCGCGCACCGATGTCGCGCTGGCCAGTTGCACGGGCGCATCCCCAAGCCCCAGTCGCCGGGCGCGCAGGCGCACCTGATCGGATGCCTCCTCACCGCTGATATAGGCGACGCCAAGGCCACGGCGCGCCATCATCGCCGCAGCCTGCAACAACAGGGTCGATTTGCCGATCCCCGGATCACCGCCGATCAGCGTTGCGCTGCCCGCCACCAGCCCACCGCCCAAGGCCCGATCAAATTCCGAAATGCCGGTCTTTTCCCGGTCGGGCAGCGCAATATCACTGTCGAGGCTGCTGAGCACCAGCGCCCGCCCGCCGCTCTGAAGATCATGCTTCGAAGCAAAGACCGTTTCAGGCGCCTCCTCCACCAGAGTGTTCCAGCCACCGCAGTCGTCACACTGCCCCTGCCAGCGGGGCGAGATCGCGCCGCATTGTTGACAGACAAATTTCCGTTTCGCCTTCGCCATGGCCTCGTTATGCAGAACATATATGGAACATCAAGCGATTTTCGTCGCCCTCCGGCATATCAGCTACTGGAAACTCCCCCGGTCTTGCGGCATGGAAGGCCCATGACGCGCCAGACCCTTCGTGTAGCCAGCTACAACATCCGTAAGGCGATCGGCACCGACCGGCGTCGCAAACCGGATCGGATTCTGGCGGTTCTTTCGGAAATCGACGCCGACATCGTCGCACTGCAGGAGGCCGACCGCCGCTTCGGTCCGCGCGTCGCCGCCTTGCCACCGTTACTGATAGATCATCATAGCGATTATCGGGCGGTTCCGCTCAATGTCCAGACCGACAGCATCGGCTGGCATGGCAATGCGATTCTCGTCCGCAAATCCGCTGAGATACGGATGAGCGACATCATCCACCTGCCCTATCTCGAACCGCGCGGGGCGGTGGTCGCGGAGATAGCGTTCGCCAATGATTTCGCTCTGCGTCTTTACGGCATGCATCTGGACCTTTCCGGCCTGTGGCGCCGTCGGCAGGCGGCCGCGCTGTTGAAACGCTATGCCCGCGCGCCCCGTATGCCGACAATCATGATGGGAGATCTGAACGAGTGGCGCCCGGACAGCGGCTGCCTGCTCGATTTCGGGCGCTTTTTCCATTTCGCCCCCTGCGGGAAAAGCTTTCCTTCACGCGGACCGCTCGGGCAACTGGACCGGATCATGCTGAACAAGCGAACCGAGCTGATCGATTGCGGTGTGCATGACAGCCCGCTGGCCCGGCGCGCTTCGGATCATTTGCCGATCTGGGCTGACCTCCGGATGAAATAGCGCGCACCCCTTCGGGAAGTCCGTCGCATGACCACGGCCGACAAAAAATTGGCCATGACTTCGCCCCGACCGCAATCGCGCAAAAACAGGAAGGGCGGCACGATCCCGTACCGCCCTTCTTATCTCTATCTGCGCAGACGGTACGCGCGCATCAATCGCCGGTCAGGATGCGATCGACGAGTTGTTTCACTGTCGGCACGAAACCGTTGGAGTAGAAAGGATCCCGCTTGAACTGATAGGCACCATGCCCGGCGAACATCAGATTCTGATCGGGGTCGCCGCCATGGACGATATCCTGAAGCGTCTTCTGAATACAGAAGCTGCGCGGATCGGCGAGCCTTCCGGTCGAATTGGTTTCACTATCCATCCAGCTCGAAAAGGCGCATTGCGACAGGCATCCCATGCAATCAGCCTGATCCTTGCGGATTGCGGACTTTTCCTGATCGGTCACGAAAATCAGCGTATTGTCAGGTGTTTTCAGCGCAGATTCGAAGCCCAGTCCGGCCCATTCCCGCGCGCGCAGCAAATCGCCCTTCGTCACCCAGAAATTCTTGCCCTTCACGCCGACATCAAGCTGACAACTATGATCACCTGCCTGTTCCAGACTGAACGCGATCTGCCGTTCCGACCGCGCCTCCAGCGCGCGCAGGAACGGGTTGCGTACCGCCGACGAATAGAAGCCGGTGGGCGAAAAGCGATGCAGCAGAATGTCGCCCTCTTCCAGCTCCATCAGCCTGTCTTTCCACGCCTGCGGAATGGGGCTTTCCTGCGTCAACAGCGGCCGCGTACCGAACTGGAAGGCAATGGTGCCCAGCTCGGGATTGTCGATCCAGTCGTTCCAGTCACGCAGATACCAGACGCCTCCGGCCATCACGATCGGCACCTCGTCGGAAATGCCGCCTTCGCGCATGGTGTCGCGAAGGGCCTTCACGCGCGGATAGGGGTCCTCCGGTTTCAGCGGGTCTTCGGCATTGGAAAGGCCGTTATGACCGCCTGCAAGCCAGGGGTCCTCATACACCACGGCGGCGAGCCATTCCGACGCCTTGGAATAAGCGCGCTTCCACAGAGCGCGAAAGGCGCGGCCCGAACTGACGATCGGCAGATAGTGGACGCCATAATCGGCCGCAATTTCCGACAGCTTATAGGGCATTCCCGCACCGCAGGTGACGCCCGCGATCATCCCGCGGGTGCGTTCCAGCACGCCATGCAGAACCCGCTGCGCGCCGCCCATTTCCCAAAGCACATTGATGTTGATCGCGCCCTTGCCCCCGGCAATCTCGAATGCGCGTTTTACCTGTTCCACAGCGCCCTCGATCGCATAAGCGACCAGTTCCTCATGGCGCTCTCGACGGGTCCTGCCGGAATAGATTTGCGGAATCGGATTACCGAACGCGTCATAGCTATCCGCATTCACGGCCGACACGGTGCCGATTCCCCCGGCAGCAGCCCAGGCGCCCGAACTCATATGGTTCGTCGCGGCGACCCCCTTGCCACCCTCGACCAACGGCCACACTTCGCGGCCGCCATAGTTGATGGGCCTGACACCCTTGAACGTCATTTGTGCTCCTAACAGTCTGAACGACCCATGGTTAACCGCAGCCTATAGCAAGTTTTCCGGGCAGTGCATGGATTTTCCGCAAAATATCTGCCGGACGCGCGCTCAATCTCTCAAAGGCGCTCCAGTCACGCAATCGCCCCTTCATAAAGTGCAACATAGCGTTTGACCATATCCGCTTCGAGACCGGCAGTCTGCGCCTTTGCAAAGACCCGAAATCGCATCAGGCCAGGGCATCGCCGCATAGGCATAAGCATAGACATCGACATCGATGCCATGAGCGATTGGCGGGTTTTCCATTCCGGCTATTTCCACGCGGAACGGAAGGCAGGGTTCAAACGTCCGCGCATGGGCGCAAGTCAACGCCAGAGGATCGGCGCAAACGGTGCTCTGTGCCCCAGAGGTTCATCAGGCGAACGGTCCGGGCCTCCTTGCCGCCAGGGTTGAAGCTGCCGTAGGGGTGGAAGATCAGCGGACCACCGTCAGCCGCGCTCCGCCACCCGCGCCAGCAGCCGGTCGACTGCGGCGATGGTTTCCGGTTCGGTAAAGGTCGGCGTATGGCCAACGCGCGAGACGGTCACGACTTCGGCTTCGGCACCGATTTCGCGTTTCATCTTCTGCGCCGTTGCGTCACTCATCAGATCGGACAATTCTCCACGCAGGATCAGGGTCGGCACCGAAGAGAAGGCGCTCATCACCGGCCACATATCGACGCCCGCCTCACCGCCCGGCAGGCGCAGCGGTTCGGCGATGCGCATATCATAATCAAGCACTACGCGCCCCTGACTGTTGAGCCGGTAGAGCCGCTTCGCCATGCCGAGCCAGTCCTCAAGCATATAGTCGGGATAAACGTCCGCCTGCGCTTCGGCGAGGGCGCGGGCGGCATGAACCCATGTCGGGTGATTGCTGGGGACCCCCACATATTCCTTGATCCGCTCCAGCCCCCTGGCTTCGATATCGGGGCCGATATCGTTGATGACGGCGCCTGCCAGCCTGTCTTTATGGATGGGCGCCATGATCATCGTCAATATCCCGCCGAGCGAGGTGCCGACCATGACGAAACGCTTCAGCGCAAGATCGGTCAGCAGGCGTTCCACATCCTGAACATAGGTCAGCGGCACATAGGTCATCGGGTCCTTGGCCAGTGCACTTTCCGAACGCCCGCGCATTTCGGGACAGATTACCCGCCATTGCCCGGCAAGCCGTTCGGCCAGCGCCTCGAAATCTCGAGCGTTGCGCGTCAGGCCCGGCAGGCAGA
>Ga0172382_10009466_pt1 | contig 13300 bp, 12 predicted proteins | sample Leawel138RmetaG_FD_122245 | JGI IMG/M metagenome (GOLD analysis project Ga0172382, IMG submission 122245) | Leachate microbial communities from a municipal landfill in Southern Ontario, Canada - Leachate well 138R metaG | ecosystem: Engineered > Solid waste > Landfill > Unclassified | place...
AAGCGAAAAATGAATATTTTTGTTCTGTTTGAAGGCTTTTTTGCACTGCATAGCAGCGCTACGGAGTAAGAAAAAGACAAAAAACAGGGCAAAAAGAACATTTTTTTAGCCAATTGAAAAAAGGTTAAATCACTTCAAAAAATGTTTTTCGGTAGTGTTGTCTTCAGGATAGCACTACCGATTTTTCTCCACACTTTTCTGAAAATAAAAAGCAGGAACAAAAAGCAGCAAAAACAAAGGCTGAATCAAAAACCTTCTTACATAAAACAGTACAAAACTGTTGTCTGAGTAATTTACGATATAGAAAAAAGCAGCAAGCAGTAGCACAAAAAACACTGAATAAAGAAACGAAGCTACTTTCAGAAATTCCTTATTTCGGAATAAGACAAATATGATTCCTAACGACAACACCGTGTTTAGAAAATAACGTAAAAACAGGTTGAAAAAGAGTTTGAAACTCTCAAATTCCGGAAAGGGCTGACTCTGATAAGCTCCTTTAAAATAACTCAGAAAAGGGTCATAAAACCACCGGCTTTCAAACAATCGGATAAGGGCAAACCCGATGATAAAAGGGACAATATAGAGCAGAGTTTTAGGGAGTTTCATTGATTTTCTTAGGAATAAAACCGGAATATTTCTTGACCCAAACAATCCAAAGTACAAAGACAAATCCGTAGATCACAAGCGGAAAAAGCACTCCGTGAATCAGGTGATTATATTGTGGATGATAATATAAAAAGTAAGACAGAGCTGCTATTCTGAAAACGTTGAGAATGTGAATAAAGACCACTCCGCTCAGGATAAAAAGCAGTGTTTTTTTAAAATTTCCGGCAAAGGCAATCACAAACGAAGCAAACAAAATCATCACACTCACAGCATTACAGCCTTCTACGATTCGGGCGACATAGCGGTCGATGAAAAAAAGTCGTGTCCATTTTTCGCCTTCAAACTTGTAGATTTCGGTTTGCCCTCCCAACAGGTTAGAGATATATTTCACCTGATGTGAAATGTGTTCGGTAACAGGATCAACCGGATAGGTTTGGTTTTCGTAAAGCGATAAATACTGATTATACACAAACGAAAGCACTCCGTATGAAACGAAAAACACCAATAAAAACCTCAGGAAAGGGCGATATGTGATGAAATATTTTTTCATGGCTATAAACAAAAAATGTAGTCCTGAGGACTACACTTTCATAATTTCTGCTTCTTTCTGGCTCAGGAGTTCGTCCACTTTTTTAATGTAAGTATCGGTGAGATTCTGAACGTCTGTTTCGCCTTTTTTGCAAATATCTTCTGCCAGACCGTCTTTTTCTAATTTTTTAATTTCCGTATTGGCATCTTTTCGGGCATTTCTGATTCCGATTTTGGCATCTTCAGCTTCTGATTTTGCTTGCTTTACAAGCTCTCGTCTTCGGTCTTCTGTCAAAACCGGAATGTTGATGATGATGTTGTCTCCGTTATTCATCGGGTTAAACCCAAGATTGGCAAGCATAATTGCCTTTTCGATGGGGTGTAACATATTTTTTTCCCAAGGCGAAACCGTTAGTGTTCGGGCATCGGGCACATTGATGTTTGCCACCTGAGAAAGCGGAGTCAGCGAACCGTAATATTCTACTTTTACACTTCCGAGCATTGCAGGAGAGGCTTTCCCGGCTCTGATGTTTAAGAAACTTTTATCCAAATGAACCAAAGCGTTTTCCATTGATTCTTTGGCACTGTCGAGTATAAATTCTAATTCTTCCATTTTTTGTTTTGTTTCAATGTTTTTGTTTCGTAGAGACGGATAATTATCCGTCTCTACAGAATTATATTGTTACCACCGTTCCTACATTTTTCCCTTCACAAACATCCAATAAATTGTCGTCTTTGTTCATATCAAACACCACAATCGGGAGTTTGTTTTCCTGACTCAGGGTAAAAGCGGTTGTGTCCATCACGTTCAGCCCTTTATTCAAAACTTCATCAAAAGAAATTTGGTCAAATTTTGTAGCTGTTGGGTCTTTTTCAGGGTCGGCTGTATAAACGCCATCTACTCTTGTCCCTTTTAAAATCACATCGGCTCCGATTTCGATTCCTCTCAAAACAGCAGCCGTATCGGTTGTAAAATATGGGTTTCCGGTTCCTGCCCCGAAAATTACGATTCTTCCTTTTTCCAGGTGGCGAACAGCCCTACGTTTGATGTATGGTTCTGCGATAGCTTCCACTTTGAGGGCAGTTTGCAATCTTGAGAACATTCCTTTTTCTTCCAAAGCTCCCTGAAGTGCCATTCCGTTGATGATAGTAGCGAGCATTCCCATATAATCGCCCTGCACTCTGTCCATTCCGTTGCTGGCTCCCGATACGCCTCTAAAGATATTTCCTCCTCCTATTACGATAGCAATTTCAACTCCTTTGTCGTGAACTTTCTTGATTTGGTCTGCATAATCTGAAAGTTTTTTTGGGTCGATTCCATATTGTCGGTCTCCCATAAGTGCTTCTCCGCTTAATTTTAGGAGGATTCTTTTGTATTTCATAGCTGAATTTGTCTTGAATGGTGCAAATATAGTTATATTTCGCTTATACGAAAACCAAGTTTTTTTAAATCTTCCCAAAATTTCGGATAGGATTTCGAGACGACTTCTGCTTCTTTAATAATCAAATCGGTTTTTAGTGCCAACGGAGCAAAAGCCATTGCCATTCTGTGATCCTGATAGGTCGAAAGCCCTTCTCTGTCTTCCCAAACAGGAGTTGGGTTTGGTTCTAAAATCAGAGAATCCGCTGTAATTTCAACTTTTCCGCCTAACTTTTCGATTTCGTTTTTCAAAGCGACAAGTCTGTCGGTTTCTTTGATTTTTAACGTATGAAGTCCGGTTAACTGACAACCGATTCCCAATCCGAAACAAGTAACCGCTATGGTTTGGGCAAGGTCGGGTGAGGATTTTAGATTTAGGATTTTAGATTTAGGATTTAGGATTTTAGATTTGCTCAGGGTTATAGACGAATTCTTGTTAAAGGTCGTTTCAACTCCGAAGTCTTTGTAAATCTCAACCAGAATTTTATCTCCCTGCAGGCTGTTTTCTTTGAAAGAAGACAAAGTAATCTCTGTCCCGACTTCAGACAAAGCAATAATAGAATAAAAATAGGAAGCACTGCTCCAGTCGCTTTCTACAAGCCCCCTAACCCCCAAAGGGGGAACTTCTAACGGATAAATTTTTATGACTTTTTGACTGTCTTTTTCCAACAATACTCCCCTCTTTTGGAGGGGTTGGGGGAGGATGTTTAGCAAAGCCAACGTCATTTCGATATAGGGCTGTGAAGTGATGTTGCCTTCAAGGGTAATTTCGAGTCCGTTGGGGAGTTTTGGAGCAATGAGCATCAAAGCCGAAATATATTGGCTGCTCACATCAGCAGGAATCGAAATCTTGTTTTTGGTGAGTTCACTTCCCTTAATTTTCAAAGGTGGGAAGCCTTCTTTTTCCAAATAATCGATATGAGCTCCCAATTCTCTTAATGCCTCAACCAAAATTCCGATAGGTCGTTCTTTCATACGATTGGAGCCTGTGAGTATGACCTCTCTGTTTTTTTGAATGGAAAAATAAGCTGTCAAAAACCGCATTGCTGTTCCTGAATGGTGAATGTCGATGGTGTTTTGAGTACTTTCTAAAGCTTTTTTCATCAAAACCGAATCCTCAGCCTCTGAACTGTTTTCAATAGAAATCTCAGGGAAAAGTGCCTGTAAAAGCAATAACCGGTTGGTTTCAGATTTTGAACCCGAAAGAATAAGGTGAACGTTTTTCAGTTCTGGGTTATGTGAAAGTTTCAGGTTCATTTTTTCTTCAAAACAACTTTTTCGTTTTGTTTTTCTACAATTTTCTTGAAAAAATCTTTCAGTTCCTGATAATGTAACTCCGAAACAATCGCTGTATTTATCGTAAAATCTACAACCAACTGAATTTGAGTTTCCGTGTTGCTGAGAAGAAACTTAAAGCTTCCCATATTATCTCCAAACATCAGATGAATAGATTCCGGGATAGACTCTATTTCGTAGCCTTCGGGAATGGTATAGGTCAGGTTGTATTTATCGTGATGAGGAAACACAAAATCTATCGGATAGGTTCTTTCTTCCTGTACAAACGGATTTTTCGTACGTTTAAAAAACCACATCGGAGAGAAATATATTTTATCGGCAATAATGTCAACAGCATTATTGCTTTTGAAAGAGAAATTCTCCACCACAGCTTTTGAAAGGTCGTCAAAATTAGAACGGCTGTAATCATCTTCTATTTCAATTCCGGAATATCTTTTTTCTAAGTTCTCTAAATAGGAATCTTCCGAAATCCCGTTGTAATTTTCTCTAAACAAAAAAGCATTGTAATCGAAGTGATTTCGCCTCATTTTTGCTGAAATTTCTCCTGTTTCTTCCATTTTTCCAATCAGGGAAATTACGTCTCTGGAAAGCGTTTTAGGCATTAAATCGACATCGACAGTGGTTTTGTTTTCCCGAATGAGCCTTCCCATCCAGTTTAATGTTCTCACGGGAATAATATCAGGGGCAGAGAAAGCAGACGTAGCATCAAGAAGAATAAGGTCGTTTTCGGTTTCAACGGCAGCGATGACATAATTAAAGGCATTAAGATTGGGAAAAACCGCTATTCCGTTGCTTCGGGTACTGACAAGCACAGGGTTTGCATTCAGCCCTGCATAACGGAGCATAGCCGTAAGCATCAGATTGATTTCAGCCACATTTCCCGATTTGTTTTTATATGCTTTTTTTACTCCGTCTTTACAGTAATAGCCGTAATTTTCATTCCAAACCACTTTGTTTTTTACGAAATTGAGAACCGTGTTTATTTTCTCGTCTCGGGACATTCCCGTGGTGAGAATCGGACTTAAATCATCTTCAAAATAGGATTTTTGATTGAGTTCTTTCCCAAAATCGGGGTTGTCGTAAATGGTTTTAGCAAGGTCTTCCCAAGAGATGGAATAATCTTTTTGATTGTTCGGATATTGAATCCGCACTAAATCGTGTTTTACTGAAGCGACATAGTTTTGTATGTTGTTTACATATTCTTCCTGTTTGAGAGCGGGAAGGTTTTTTGCGGTATAAAAGGTTCGCACTTCGTTATAACTGATACTTCCCGTCTGTGTTGCCCCCAGATTTTTTGTTCCGTAGCTTGTCGTAGTAGCAGTTGTAACACCTTTTTGAATTGCTTTTGTTTCCTGTTGTATGCCAATTTCGGTAGAGTTTAATGAAGTTCTGTAAATGTAATATTGCGGAATATACACACTATATTCTATGCTATTGACCGGAATTTCATACTGAAAATACCAGTCGGGAATAGAGTTCAGATAAGGTGTTTTATAAACATATTTAAACTCAACAACCGAACCTTCTTTGACGTTGGGCAGCACTATTTTTTTACGGCTCCAGTTGTCACTCATTTTTTCTTCAAATTCTCCCTCTTTTTTTATTTTGGTTCTTTCCACTTTACCGTTTACCAGATTAAAAGTAGCAGCATCATCAAAGAGTAAAGTCTCTTTTTTTCCGCCTGTATAATAGGGCATGGAGAAATTGGCATAATCCAAGCCTTCTTTTTTATAAATTTTTAGACGTACTTCTACTTCGGTAACCAGAATAAATTCCGTTTCGCTATCCAACTCAAAACGGGTATTGCCTTTTTTGTATAAAATAGCAGCTACAGCCGAAGTATCTGCAGGATGAAAACTCTCTTCAAGTTCTGCTTTAGAAACTTTTCCTAACCGGAAATCCTGAGCATTGGAAAGAAAAGTTATAAAACATAGAATAAACGAGATTTGGTATTTGAAAGTCATAATTTTTAAAGGATTAGATTTTGGTAAGTATAATTTTTTCATTCTGTTTGTCAATCATTTTTCGGTAAAAGTTTTTCAACGAATTATAATAATCGGTTGAAAAAACAGCTGCATTCATATTAAAATCTCCGGTAACCGTTAGTTTGCCTTGGCTGTATGAGCTTTCAAATTTATAGGATGCGATTCCGTCTTCAATATTTACACTTAAATTTTCAGGAACATATTCGAGGTTATAATTTTCGGGAAACTCTATAATAACGACATATCTTTTCTGGAACGGAAAAATAAAATCGATAGGATATTTTCTGTTTTCTTCGGTAAAAGGATTGATGGTTTCTTTTAAAAATAAAAACGGAGAAAAATAAATTTTATTTTCTGTAACATCACAACACCCCGAAGCATTAAAGCTGAATTCTTCTATAATGGTTTTAAATTCGTTATCGGTATCTGTTTTTTGATAATTGTCGATTTCAATTTTCAGTTGATTTTCGATGCTTTCTATTCTTTTTGTTTGGACATTTTCATTTTCATGAATTGAGGAAGAAGCCAATGCTAAAGAATAATAGCCTTGTGTAATCTGTTTTATTTTTCCTTTTAAAAATCCTTGTTCGTCAATAGTAGTCGCTCCATAAACCATTTCTTTTGATTTGTAGTCAGGAATTAAGTTTACTTTCCGAAAAGAATAATCTTCCCTAATAAGCCAACCTGTATGGTTGATTGTTCGGATAGGGCGAATAAGAGTCGTACTGTTTTTGTCTGTAGCATCAAGCAAAACAATCTTATCGTCAAGTTCGACACCTGCAATGACACAATTCAGATTGCTTAAATTAGGGTGCAAAACCAGCCCATAGTTCCTTGTGCTCAGCAGCACCGGATTTGCCCTTAATCCTGCTTCTTTCAACATAGCGACCAATAATAGATTCATCTCAGCAAAGTTGCCTGATTTGGATTTCATTACGTCTTCTAATCCGTCTTTAGAGCAATATATTCCTCGAGTGTATTTATTCCATTTTATGTTGTTTCTGACATACAAAAAAACAGAGTCTATTTTTTGGATATCCGTAAGATTACCCTCCTTAATGCTGTTCTTTAATGTAGCCGGTAAATATTTTTTGTTGATGATTTGCTTTCCGAAATCATTATCCTGATAGAGTATTTTGGCGATTCCTTCCCATGAAGCAGCTATTTCTGAGGGGAATTTTTTGTTCATTTTCTGCTCAAGGAGTTCGTGCCTTACCGAAGCAATATATGTACTTTTATTTCCCATATAAGGTTCGGGTTTAAATGCAGGAATATCTGTAGCCCTCATATAGAGGTAATTTTCTTCGAAAAGAATGGAATTGCTTATTGTTGCACTTTTATTGTTTTTGTTAACTCTCTGTGAGGATTTAATATCAATTCCGTTTGGAGTGGTGATGTGAGAATAAACCAGATAAGTGGGATTCAGAAACTCATAATAAGAAACCTTTACGGGTATTTCGTCTTGAAATCGCCAATCTTTTACATAAACAGAACCATAGGATTTAATGAGATATTTAAGTTCTATAATTGATCCTTCTTTTACATCGGGGAAAATATTTTTTTTTATATTTATTCTTTCTCCTGTCTGATCAAAAATTCCTTCTTTTTTTACTTTGGTTTTGACAATTTGATTTTCTTTAAGGCTAAAGGTGTTTGCTTGTTCAATTTCTAAGGATTGGTTGTATTCATTATACGGAATTTCAACATTGGCATAATCAAGTCCTTCTTTCTTATAAATTTTTAGTTTTAACTCTACGGAATATACGGCTGTATGTCCTCCATATACGTTTACCTCAAAATAGGTTGTTCCCTTTTTGAATAAATAAGCAGCTACAGCAGCACTATCTGAAGGATAAAAACGTTCTTGTATCTCTTCGGTAGTTACATTATTCAACCTGAGCTCCTGAGGATTTGCCTCAAAGCCTGAGAAAATAAATAAAAAAAATAGCAGCCTTATTTTAAACATTTATTTTTTGATTAAAACCACTTTAGCATTGTCATTTCGTGCAATCTGCTCCCGGAAATTGCGAAAATCTTCATATTCTTCTCTCGGGTAGCTTCCTTCATAAGTAATGAGGCTCCTTTTGTAGATTAAAGTAGCATCTTTGAGCGTATATTCGGTTTTGTATGTTCCGAATTTGGTGCTGATTTCGACATTTTCAGGCAGGGTTTCTACTTCAAACTCCTCAGGTATAGCAATCGTAAATTTATCGGTATCACTAAACCCTCTATTGATTTCAAAAGGATTCAGCCTGTTTCTGTAACGTTGTGGAATACGGGAATATTGATTAAATGGGTTCACCGCAAAGATCAATCTTTCTCCACTTTTTTGAGCATAATTTTCAGCCTCTAGATTTATTTTTTCGCTAAATTCAATCTGTATTTTATTGTTGTTGAGCTTGATGTCTTTTAAAACGAGATTGTTTATGGTATGAAAATAGCTTTTGTAATGCTTTTTTAAATCATCATTTGACTGTCTGTCTAAATAAAAGCGGTTGTCATACTGAATGCCTTTTGTTTTTATTTCTATAGTTGCGACCAGTTTTCCTGATTCATCAACCTCATATTCGGCTTTTGAAGTTTGGGTATTATTGTTGGGCTCATAAACAGCTGTTCGCAGCAATTCTCCTCCTTCGGGTTTTATGACTAAAGCCAATCGGTCATCGGTACTGTTGCCTAAAAAATTAAAAGGAGTAATTTGGCTCGTGCATTCCAACCAGTTCATGTTTTCTCCGTTTGGAAGAGCCAAAATAATGTGATTTCCCTGCATAGAAACAAAATCTTCTGTCATACTTTGCTTGTCCCGATTACTGTAAATCACGGTGTAGTAAGAAGGAACATCAACACTCTCCAAAAGAGCTTTTGTGTAATTTGTGAGTGCTTTGCAGTCTCCATAACCGAGCCTGTCCACATCTTTGGCAAGCATGGGCTTCCATCCTCCAATCCCGAGCTGAATACTCACATATCGGGTTTTGTCCTGCACATATTGATAAACCAGTCGGGCCTTTTCCATTGGGTCGGTCTCGTGTTTAACTAAATCCCGAATTATTTGTTTGGTATTTTCAGGAAGTTCGTCTGTTTTTGCCAATAAAGAAGTGTTTATCCAACTCCCTAATTCTTCCCAGGTGGTAGCTTCTCCTCTCACTCCTTCCAGATGAAATTTATCTAAGGCAAATTTTATATGAGGAGTAAATTTTCTTATACTTGGAGCAAATTCTTCATATTTAAGAGCAGGAATATGGGAAGCGGTAAACCGAATAGAATTGGGTGTTTCTTGTTTTTGAATGTCATAATGCCCAAAATGGTATTCTTTATACCGAAAGCCTAAATCGGTCGGAAAAGTAACCGATATCGAAGCCTTTTCGATGCTTGATTGATAGCCCGAAAAAAGATACCATTGTGGAATAAAAGCCGTATTGGTGCTTTCTGTTCGACTTTGATAAACGACCGTAAACGGGTATCGTAAAGGAGTATGGCTCAAATAGACCAACCGGTTGTCCGTATAAACCGAAAAGCCATCTGCCAGACTAACATCTTTAAAGTCTTTCTGTTTGAATTTTTTAATCTCTTTTCCCTGAGCATCATAGAGTATGGCTTCAACCGACTTTATTTTTGTGCTGTTGTCATAATATTCTCCCAGATGAACGGCATCCCAACCTTGTTCGTTTAAAACAGTCAGTATAATCTTCTCTTTTTTAATCATTAGCTTTTGAGAAGAAATGATAATCTCTTTGTTGAGTTCCCGAAATACTACATTAGAATTTTCTGTTAACTCTTTAGGAATATCGGTTGTTGTATAACTGTTTTTTTGGGCAGTGAGAAGGTTGAAACCGAAAATAAACAGGCAGAAAGAAATTGATTTTAACAAATTCACCATCTTGAATTTTTTGCCGAAAGTACTAAAAACAAAACATTCTGACAAACTTTTTTCCCGAAAAGGCAATGTGAGGGTTGTTTGTTAAAAAACAACAAAAATCTTATAAAGGCTTTCTCTGTTAGGGCTTATTAGTCGTGGGGTTTCAGCCAATCCATAAAATGCAGATATGCATATTTTACTAATAAAAACATAAAAAAAATATTTTTACTTTTAAATTATACAAAAAAAAGACTTTTATATATTTGAAGATAAAATTTATAGATAAAAGTTCTTTTTTTGTATGTTTTTTTATTCCTAAATATTTGTATATTTGTGCCAACCAAAACCTAATTTACATTAAATATGAGAAAGATATTTTTGATTTCAATCTTGTCAACGGCCTTTATAGGTTGTGGGAGCGATAATTTCGCTCCGGAAAATGAGAATACTAAAGGTAATAGTATCGAGCCTTATCCTCTTTCTGTCAACGATGATGGCACTACGGAGAGTTTTCCACAGGATATAGAATTTATAACCTTGTCACACACTGATACGGAAGGTTATGCAGAAGAGCCGGTATTTATCCCCAACAGAGTAATTCAGACTTCAGAATCTTGGGAAGCTTTATTGACTCAAATAGAAGAGTTGTCTAACTTTGTAGAAGATGAAAGTATAGATTTTGAAGCCGAACAAGTTGTGTATTGTGTTTATTTTGATAAGGCTTATACCACTAATGTTGCATCGATTACAGAATATGAAGACAGCGTTGTGGTAAAAGTAGATTATTTCGATAACCCGGATACTTCTATTTTGGTTGAGGAGAGGTTTCATCACCATTTAGTCAAAATGCCAAAAACAGATAAAGAAGTAGTTTTTGAAATCGAATATGAATCAGAGCCTCCTTATCAATATTATCAGTAAGGAAAAATAAGTATAAAAAAATAGCGGTTGAATTTCAACCGCTATTTTTTTGTGAAAACTTTGAAAGAATTACCCTAAAGCAACTCTTTTGAATCCTGTAACAGTCAATCCTTTTGAAACAGAATCTACATATTTTGAAACGCTCATAGAGCCGTCTTTAATATAATCCTGGTTTACCAAAGTATTGTCTTTGTAGAAACGTTGGATTTTTCCTTTGGCGATGTTATCAAGCATAGCTTCTGGTTTTCCTTCTGCTCTTAGTTGGTCTTTTGCAATTTCGATTTCTTTGTCGATAATCGATTGGTCAACACCTGCTTTGTTAAGAGAAATCGGGTTCATTGCAGCGGCTTGCATAGCTACGTTTTTGGCAGCTTCGTCAGCTCCTTCTACTTTAGCGGAAAGTGCAGTGATGACAGCGATTTTGTTTCCAGCGTGGATGTAGCTTCCAACGAAAGCTCCTTCTAATTTCTCGAAAGAACCAATCTCGATTTTCTCTCCGATAACTCCGGTTTGCTCAATAAGTTTGTCAGCAACGGTAATTCCTCCGAAATCAGAAGCTAAAAATTCTTCTTTTGTTGCAAAATTGATTGCTTTTTCAGCAAATTGGTTAGCCAAGGTTACGAAACCTTCGTTTTTACCCACAAAGTCAGTTTCGCAGTTAAGCGTAATTACCACACCTTGAGTGTTGTCTGCATTTACATAAGCAATAGCAGCACCTTCTGTAGATTCTCTGTCCGAACGGTTAGCAGCTACTTTTTGTCCTTTTTTACGTAGGATTTCGATAGCTTTGTCGAAATCTCCTTCGGCTTCAACAAGTGCTTTTTTGCAATCCATCATTCCGGCACCTGTGATTTGTCTTAATTTATTTACGTCTGCAGCAGTGATATTTGCCATTTTTCTTTAGATTTTAATGATTTAATAATTAAAAAATCGTTGTGTGATTCAGGTGATAAAAATAACCATAAACCTACACAACGATTTTATGATAAAGTTATTTTTATTCTTCTGATGAAGTTTCTTCCTGTACTGCTTCTACTGCAACTTCTTCAGTTTCAGTTTCAGGCTCCATTTCCTTTTCACTTCCTTTTTCAGAAAGTCCTTCGGTAATGGCAGAAGTAACCAATGCTAAAATTTTCTCGATAGATTTAGAAGCATCATCATTTGCAGGGATAACATAATCTACCTCACGTGGGTCAGAGTTGGTGTCAACCATTGCAAAAATCGGAATGTTTAATTTTTGAGCTTCTTTTACTGCGATATGTTCTGCCATAATATCAACTACAAAAAGAGCCGCAGGAAGTCTTGTCATATCAGCGATAGAACCTAAGTTCTTCTCCAATTTTGCACGAAGACGTTCCACCTGAAGTTTCTCTTTTTTAGATAGCGTGTCAAAAGTACCGTCTTTTTTCATTCTGTCGATAGAAGCCATTTTTTTAACAGCTTTTCTGATAGTAACAAAGTTAGTAAGCATACCACCCGGCCATCTTTCAGTGATGTAAGGCATATTGGCTGCTTTTGCTTTTTCGGCAACGATGTCTTTTGCTTGTTTTTTGGTAGCTACGAAAAGTACTTTTCTACCTGATGCAGCGATTTTTTTCAGAGCCTCATTGGCTTCTTCAATCTTAGCTGCAGTTTTGTATAAGTTGATAATGTGAATTCCGTTTTTCTCCATATATATATAAGGAGCCATATTCGGATTCCATTTTCTGGTCATGTGTCCGAAGTGAACACCTGCTTCCAGTAATTCTTTTACTTCAATTTTGTTTGCCATTTTTTTTAAATAGTTTACGTTCTGTTGTAGTAGCAATGATTAAGTAGCTTTTCAACTTAATGAAAACGGTCTTAACCATTTAGATGCTAAACCAAGTCCCCAACTCGTCGGGGAGCAACAAAAACTTGATTTTAATTTCAATAATAAATGAACTTTGCGGATAACCGCTGAAATATTAACGTTTAGAGAACTGGAATCTTTTACGAGCTTTCTTCTGACCGAATTTTTTACGCTCTACCATTCTTGGATCTCTTGTCAATAGTCCTTCAGGTTTAACAATAGCTCTGTTTTCTGCATCTACTTCGCAAATTGCACGAGCAATAGCCATACGAACAGCCTCTGCCTGACCTGTAACTCCTCCTCCATATACGTTTACTTTTACGTCAAAGTTTTCTTCATTTCCTGTTAGGGAAAGAGCTTGTTTAACTTTGTACTGCAAGGTAGCCGTAGTGAAGTAGTCTTTTAATTCTCTTTTGTTTACCGTAATGTTTCCTGAACCTTCAGAAAGATAAATACGGGCAACTGCGGTTTTTCTTCTACCAATTTTGTGGATAACTGCCATTACTTCAAATCGTTTAGGTTAACGGTTTTAGGTTGTTGAGCGGTGTGTTTGTGCTCAGAACCTACATTTACACTCAAATTACGGAATAGTTGAGCTCCCAATTTGTTTTTAGGCAACATTCCTTTTACAGCTTTTTCTACCAAAATTGCAGGGTTTTTTGCCTGAATTTCTTTAGCTGTTAAACTTCTTTGTCCTCCCGGATAACCTGTGTGACGGATGTACGTCTTGTCATCAAGTTTGTTTCCGGTAAGGTTGATTTTTTCTGCATTGATAATGATGACATTATCTCCACAGTCCACGTGAGGTGTATAACTTGGTTTGTATTTACCTCTCAAAAGCATCGCAACTTTTGTAG